>Ga0306897_1000001_pt1 | contig 152481 bp, 246 predicted proteins | sample AntRauMFilla1563_FD_190425 | JGI IMG/M metagenome (GOLD analysis project Ga0306897, IMG submission 190425) | Saline lake microbial communities from Rauer Islands, Antarctica - Metagenome Filla 1 #563 (v2) (version 2) | ecosystem: Environmental > Aquatic > Non-marine Saline and Alkaline >...
GTTCTACTAGTTTAGTATTTGCTGTGTAGTGGCTATCCCACACTACCATTACATCGAATCCACGTTTTTTTGCTTCTTCTAATTTAATTTTATCTCTGGACCATACTTCTTTTGCTGTTACTCCTGATTGTTTAATGATAAAATCTAAATTATATTTTTCAGGTATGATGAATATTAAGTGTTATTATAATATCGCCTTCGTCAATTTCCTGAGGCTTAACTTCTATTAATTCACCGTTGCGTTCGACCATTACTGAATGATCTTCGGTTACTGTAACTATATTGCCGTCCGAATCCTCAATTTCGTATAAGTCCTTGGAGACTTTGTGGCGATACACATAATTAATATGACCCATATATGGTTCGTTGCGTTCTCTATCGTATGACATTACCATTACATTGTCGTCGTGTGCGTATTCCTTGTCTCCATTTTTAGTTTTAATTTCCAGTCTATTGAATAAGCTTTCGATGGTCATATCCCCTAGTGAAGTCTCAATTACCGAATCTGCTATACAGGAATCAGTGTCACCGTAAATAACAGACTTACCTACATGATCATAATCGCCTGTGATGATCTCGTTGACCTTTGCACTCATATGCTTAACAATCTGCCTACCAGTTAGTGTAGTTGATTGTCCAATACGCTTGTCAAAGAATCTACAACCTGGATTAAGAATAGCACCGTACACATTGATGTTCAGTTAGAGTCGTTAATTCCAACCCGCCTTGCGGCCGCTGCATGTTACCATGCAGATCAGACTATATCACCATCTATGTTAACACAGATGTTCCCCGTTTCCACTCACTTGAGTGTACGTCTTTCGACTAGTCGTTGAACCTTCCTAACGCATTAGGCTTGGCTGCTGATTGTCCTTATAGGAGTTTCCAGCAATTAGAGGAATTATTCGACCATTGTCGCCAATGGAAGTCGCAGTACTTTACGAGTTTAGGTTAATCTTCTTGACTAGTTGGCGTTTATCCCAAAATGTTATTTGATCTAGTATGTAGTCCTTGTCATTAGAAATGACCTTGTTATCCTTGATTCTTAAATTATGGTTATCAAGATACAGCGCAATCTTTTTTGGATCGCCGTTACTAATTAGTTGATTAAGTTTTTTGATATCTATCACTGAGTATTCTCCTTTAAGTTATATTCTTCTTTAAATTTAAAATCTAGTAGTTTATACAAGTTTATTCCGATACTTGTTAAGTTTGCCTCTTTATACTTTGTTCTAAAGGCATGTGTTTTTAAGTTATTATTAAAATGCGGGGCTTTTATAATACCCGTGTTTAGTTCCTTATATGAAAGAAATATATTATTTCCTTCCAGGTATTTTAGAATATATTTTTTTCCTACTATTATATTATTTTGATGTAACAGAACAATGACTTTATCAAGTGATTGCCCGTCATAACACACGTGAATCTTTTTATTTACTCGATGTTCTTCTAAGAATACATATGTTTTTTTAACTATATCGATATATTTAGATTTCTGACAATCATTAATATAAGTAAATCCTTGATGATTAATTCTTCCTTTAATAAAGCCTGTTGGTATTGCTACAGAATTGTCTATTCGAAGTTGTTCTTTGGTATCAGGATTATAGCACCAAATAGTATCCGATACGGTTGACTCGTACCATGCAGGATTAATATACGGAACGTAGTCTGCAGATACTTGTTCAGGGTGTAACATTCTTACATTACCGTCAACGTCTTGATAAAATTTAGTCCCTTTGTTTTTATTTTTAATTTTAGTTTTAGTTTCTTCAGAATGCGTGTAACCAGATCGTTGAGTCACAATCTCTCCGGTTTTCCATCGAACATCGTTTCTGTCAGCCCAAAAATTTGTATTATCATATACATTTCGTGCAGGCGATTTACCTATGATAGAATTCTTTAATGCCAACAAGTGTTCCGGACTTCGTTTCCTGCCGCTGTTCGACTTTGAAATTGCTAACGCGATCTCTTTTCGTCCGTAATTATACAATACACTATTATACCCGCATCGTTTCATTAGATTAAAAGAAAACCACATTTTTGGAGATCTTATAAACTTTGCTAACATCCAATGAGCAATAAAATGTTGGCGCCCAGTTAACAAAACTATATTCCTCTGATTTTTTATATGTTTAGGGAATAACGACCTTGGAAGTATGTGATGCTTTTCGGTGTATACGTCTTTTTTAATTATCTGAGTTTTACAATGCTCAATAAACTTTAAATATCTAAAAAGATACAGTTCATTTTTGCTCTCGGGTCTTAGATATGATAGATAATTCATCCAATATACCTCCATATATAGTTTATTTATCATTTATTGTATACTTTTTAATATCTTCGGCTAACGTAGGATTAATATTAATGCCAGAATTAAGTCCCTTCCATAGCTGTAGCATACCTTGAAGCTCCTTGCGTTCTGAGTACCACCTTTTTAACAGTCCGGGAATAACAGCTTCGAACTCGTGAGTAAATATTGTTCCATTAGCACTAATCATCCATGGCATGTTGCTGTCGAATATAACACTGTTTACTTCGGCAGCACTCAACACATCACTGCGGCCGTCTTCCCAGTCAATAGCAATGTCAACATCTCTACGCTTTTCCATTACGGCTGCATATTCCAATGTACCAAAATGACCTTCCCATGCCGCAGCAAATGATTTTTTCTGCAACGTCATTGCATTGTGAACCATTTCGTCTGTCTTAATAGGGCGAAGCTGTCCAATAATGCTTTCTGGTGCCATGTTAAGTGCTCTAATTACACTTGGATACAGCGAGTTAAGGTCCATTGATCCTACAGAACGATGCAAGCCTTTTTTAGGATAAGCAACGTATGCACCGGCAGCTTGTGTATTGCCTTCGTGCTTGCGTCTGTTTGGAACCTGCATACCGCGCTGGTGAGCTTCATTGATAATTGCCTGTTCGGTAACTGCAACTGCCCCCATTGTGGTTTGCAGTAACACAGTATTATCGTGCGCAATTTCATTGGCTAGATCAATAAATCTCAATTTCTTATCCAGCTTGTCTAGTAATGCAGTATCCTGTCTGTTGTATTCAATAAACTTTTCAAAGTCATTATTGTACAACTGATCCAGTGTTCCTTCATAAACTGTTTTGTTTTCGCCAATTTCCATTTCGCCGATTGCATCAAGTCTGTATGTATGACGTTCTTCGTAAGTATACTTTCTGTACAGTTCAAGACTGTCAAGGTGTACCCGGCCGGAATAATCAAAAGTTGATGCAGTCTTGCCATACTTTTCAAATTCTCTCTTACGTGGGAGTTGGTCCCACAATGAAAACTTTCTAGTATCGTTCTTGCTTAGTATTCTAGATATACGGTTTGTGGTATATGGAACATCGTATCCTTCACTGTTCCAGCCACTGATAATATCAGCATCCTCAATTAGTTCAAGGAATACTTTTAGCATTTCTCGTTCGCCGTTACCTTCTTTGTCATTGGGAAACAACATCACTTGATCGCCCCATCGTTCTTTGCACATTGCTTCTGCTTGATCCAACGGAAGACCTCTGGGCGGCATTGCTACAGTGATAAGTGCATCTATCCATTGTAGGTATACTGTGATTGCTGTAATTGCCATAAACGGATCCGACGGCGGAGCAAATCCTCTTTCGGGATCAAAGTCAGTTTCGATGTCAAAGAAACACACATTTAGCTTGGGGGCGTCTTGATTCTCGTAGTTTTCGCTTAGACACTGGAATATGGGATTAATATCGGACTCAAATAATTTCTTGTCTCGATTTATTGCAAGTTCTTTTCGATAGTCTTTTGTGCTCTTGCAAACAATTTTAGTTAAAGGATCTCCAAATATACTTTTGTACTTTCCTTTAGGGTCTTCGTAGTAAAATGTGTACTTTACAGGATAGTCAACAAACTTGCGTTTGCCATTGTCTGTTCTCTCAACAACTCTAATTACATCAGCGTTCCGGTCGAACATTGCATCGACGTATGACATTTATTTCTCCACGCTGCTTTTGGCCAGCATACCATTAACCTGCTCGTATAGTGAGCGATTCTGTATACTATTTACTGTTTTTTAACATGTATAATGTAATTTTTGGATCATTTACAACCAGCAGATCACTTGGATACTTCCTGTCAGGATAAGTGCGACCGATCGCTGTTACGTTGATCATTTTTGGATTAAGTTTTTCAACTACTGCAATACTTAGTGCGTTGCGGTCGGGATAAACAACAGTGTCACCGACCGCAACTATATTACCAAGAATGTCCTTGTGTACAGGAATTTCTTTAGGCATCTGTGTCGTAACCAGTAATTGCAAGTATTGCTTCGAGATCTTCAAACTGATCCTGGTGCTTGTCCCAGTCACGATTCTTTGCTACTCTAATTGCTTTATTGATAAGACTTGCCTTGATATCAAGTTCTTCTGCAACTGCTTTAACGGTGTCTTTCAATCCGCCGTTTAGATCTTCTACTTCCTGAAGGACGCCAACGCCCTCTTTGATTAGTCGCTCTAGTTTATCTTTTTCTTCGGGTCCATAGACTCTATCGCTCATTAAATATCTCCGTTATAATTACTTAACTATAATAGATAAACGTGGTTCTGTCAATGTTTTTATTTAATAAATGCACCAATACGCCCGTGTAAATCAGGGTAGTCACGGTACTTAAATCCAGCCGGCGGAGTTGTGTCTTCGTCATGCCACACAGGAATAAAGTGTTGTATGTCACCGTCAAAGTCTTCGTTGTGTCGTAAGTGTACTTCGATGAGATTACCATCAATGAATTCGCAGTTAATCCAGTTGTATCGTGGAATTATACTATTAAGAATAATTGGACACTGCACTTGATCATCAACCCGTTTCCACTCAGACCACTTTGTAAATGTATCTTCTTCTTTGATACCTTCTACACATAGCTTTTGCAATCCGTTGTTGTAGTCCACACTTAGGTGTTTGCCCTCGAACCATTCGCACCAAAAATATCCTAATGGCAATGTTGTGGTGTCATCGTCTATCCAAACCTTTTGCGCCCCTAGTCCAAGGCCCAGCATATTCACACACGGTCTAACTATATAGTAACCTGGCACAGGGACATCTAGTCCAACCGGTCCACATATATACCCTAATTTTCTTGATAGTATTAGTTTGTCAAGAACCCATATGTCGTCGGCATCGATAGTTTTCCAAACCAGGTCCTCGGCGCTATCTTCTAAAATCATTTTGAAGAAGTACGTGTTTCCATAAACTTCTTGTGGGCAGTATGTTGCGCCTTTGCTAATTTCTGTTTGTAACTGTTAATTTGAGATTCTGACATGCCTGTTGCAATAGGAGGCATCGGCTGCGGCGCAGTAGGAGCAGGCGACATTACCTTTGGATCAGTTTCGAGTGCATGATACACACTGTCGATATAATCTGCTGCCATTGTAATTTTGGATTGCTGCCATGCTTCGAGGCCTTCTTCTTCGGTAATATTTGCCAACAGCTTGTTCAACAGAATAGAATATTTTCCAATCTTATACAACTGCGCCCGTGCCATTTGCACTTCATGATCGCGCTCTGCTTCGTCAGCAATCATACCAAGTCCTTCGTTGGTGGTTTCTGCAACGCCTGTTGACGAAGCTGACCCGGTATGTTTTGCATTAGAATTACCACGGCTTGTTTTTTTAATTGTCATTGTTTTCTCCGGAAACTTTAATATATTTATCATTTTGTTTACGCAGTACAAAATATAGAATTACTCTTTGTTGATAGCAGCTAGTCTATCGCCCATTTCTCTAATTAGGTCTGCTTCTGATTTCTTCTTTTCGACTATCTGGGGCACAACTGGTGAAGGGGTGTTATTATTAGCTCTTAACATTTTATTTTACGCTTTCTTCTTTTTAGATTTCTTTGGCGCATGACCAAACAAGCTGTCCTGGTCTAGTGCATTCTTTGCAGTACCGTCTGCATTGCGCTTTTGCATTGTGTTCATGCTGCCTGCAACAGATGCAATACCGCCTGCACTACTCGCGCCAGCACTTGCTGTTTCTGTAACTATATCATTAATTTTCATTTTTATCCTACTAATTTTCCGCCGAGTGGGTGCGGCCCGCGTTTCTTTTTTGTTGGTTTTGGATCGCTGTCTTTTGCATAGTCACCGTCCTTTTGCTTGTACATTTCTAACATCTCTGTTGCGTCGGCGCGACTGTACGTCTTGTTTTCGACATAACTTTTCAACTTAACCGCTGCTACAATTAACACCACTACTACGGCTAGCTCTACTCTATTTTCTACAAGCCAAGCTGCAATCTCTTCACCTACTAGTTCTGTAACTTTGTCCCAGGACCATTCAGCAGCTTTGATTGCTCCTGCACTAATTAATCCCCACTTGAACGCTTTCTTTGCCAACCATTTAATCAGCGGAACACCGCCGCGCTTGATTGCAAAACCAAATACCCATCTTGCTGCAATTGCTCCGCCACCTACTACAAATGGTGCAATCTCATCAAGGTTCTCTTCTTTAACACAATTGTTGACGCGCTTGCCGCCTTTGCCTTTTTTAGTTCCGTCTTTGCGGTAACCCTTCCAGCATGTGATTTCATCTATTTTCATTTTGACTGCCTCATTCCGGTAATAACAGCATCGGGCCCGTATTGCGCCAACAGTGCTTTCCTTGCTTCGTTCATGTTTCTTGCAGAAATCTGTACTGGTATCCACTGGCTGTAATATTTTTGCCGCACCTTGACATTGGCTATGAATATAGCAAATCCGGCTGCTGTACTGAATTCTCTTATTAACATACTAGTATTTATTCCAATCAAACAGCTTTGTAGAATAAAGGTCGCTAATGTCATGACCGCCGTCGATGCATGCTTGTTCCATCATGCTTCTTTCGACTACAGCTTTTTTACCATCGCTGCGCAAAAAAGGCGGGAATCCGTCAATGGTTACTGTGTTTTTAAATTTTTCAGCTTCGATTTTGGTTTGATTAGTTCCGACATCCACAGTAGTATTAACACCCTTGACTATCCTACCATCTTCATTTAGCAAGTCGCTGATGTTCATTTCCGTGCACGGCCTCTAAATTGTACAGGATTACTGTACGGATTAGCATTACCAAACCACATACCCATCCACTCTTTGGTTCCAGGGTGAATGTTTTCGTTCTTTTCTCTTGCACGGTTGTCGACAGCAACCCGAAGTGGGTCTTCAAACTGTATCTCGGTATATCTATCCTGTCCTGTTATACCCGCTAGTCTTTTAAGATCCTCGACATCCATCATACTCTTAATTCCGTATCCGGTGTCTTAAAATTTTTCTTGCGCATAACCGTCTTAGCAACAAGATCTAGTTTTCTGTTTTTATTGTCCCAATTCAAAACAAACGGAAGATTTATGTCAGTTTGCATGTCTTTGATAACAGCTTGTGCGTCTGGCCCCATTTTTGCAATTGCTTTACCGTGTTTGCTATAAGTTGCTCTAAACAATATAACTAATTCTTGTATGGTAATCTGTGTTACATTTCGTTGATCGTTTACTCTGTCTAAGAAGTGTCTAGTAAATTCGACATCAATTCCTAGTCTTGCAAACAACTTGTCAAGATACTGTTCTAGCTTTTTTAGAAGTGCAGGAGTAACAGGTGCGTGCGGATTGTCGGTTTGTTGTTGTTTCTTAGGCTGTTGTTGCATTGCTGGCAGATCTGGCACAGATGCGTCTTCGTCAATAGTTTCTTTTTTACGTATCAAGAATTCTGTCATTCTTCCAACTTCGTCCCAAACAAATTCAAAGTTATTCTGCGTAGCAAACCGCTGAACTATTTTTTTGTACAGCGATGCTCTGCTGTCTCTAATTTTAGGATCTTCTGCTGCTGCTCCTTCACGCCTTGCTACAAATGACATGCTCTGTGCGTCTGGTCGCGTCTTTAGAAAAGCACCAATAATACTCATTACTGTAGAAAAGATGGCGAACTCGTCGCCATCTCCGCTACGCTTTATACTGCCGCCCTTTTGAAAAGATAGTTCAAAGTTAGGACTATCTTTTGACATTGCAGCAATTGCAACTGTAACTGCACCGGCCTCTTTGGTATTAAATTGTGCTGTTAGTGCATCCTTGCTATTTTTTGTCCATTGCCAATTATATGGACGGTCGAATACTTCTGTAATTGTACTTTGTTTTGTGCTAAGTCCTGCGCGCACAGCTTCGTACATCGCTGCTGTAAGCGCGTTGCTAACGACTGGCACTCCTTTACTGAACTCATTAAGGTCGCCGTCTGTTGCAGCTTGTCGCAGCTTGCTAGAACTCATACCTGCGGCATCGAGTGCGTCAGGGTCTCGTGCGCCTGCGCTTACAATATGAATGTTACTAAAGTTGTATTCTCTTCCGTTGTATTTGTGAATTAGTTCGGCAAATTCGTCAATGCGATCTTCCCCAGCAACATAAATTACACTGCTGTATCCACGTGCTTCAACTGACTTCAATGCTTCGATGATTGTGCGAACATTTCTATCGCCAACTGTAACTTCGGGAAAAAACTGTTCTGCAAAACTCAGCTTGGTATCAAAATCCAACGGATCAGTTTTACCTTTTTGTGTATGACTCAAGAACATAAAACTGTCACCGGGTAAGTTTGACATTGCTTCGGCCAGTTTTTTGTGGCCAATTGTAGGAGGGTTCATACGACCAAACGCAACAACCGCAGTTTTGTTGCTATTTTCAAACAGACTTCTTAAATGCATTAATATTCTCCAGCTCGTAAGTTTTCAACTTCGTCGGCCAAAAGTTTGTTAACACATTCCATTTTGTCTGCTGGTGACATTACAGTTTCGGGTCTGCGATTAATATTAAACTTTTTAACATATTGCTTGATTGCAATTTCAATAATTGGAATAAAGTTTTTTTTATTATACTTGCCACCGCCTGCTACAACTTCTTGTACATCTAGTAATAGTGGATACAAGTGTTTTCTATAGAACCCAGATTCGTTTTTCATATAAGAAATTAGATCATCTGCCATGTTCCACGGCAGCGGTGCATTGGGATCGAGATCAGACATGTCTTCGATTTCGTTAATTTTCATAATTATTCCTTTGCACTAATTTCTATGTCAAAGTTAGTTAACCCTGAGTCGAATACCTTTTCTGCAATTGACTCTGCAAGTGCGTGACTATCTTCGTCACCGAGTGCTTCACTTATTGCAATGCGCAACACATTTTCTCCGTGTATACTTTCCTCAAGATTGTAATCAATTTCGTCTTCAGTAAGTGGTATGTTTGCCAAATTTATAATTGATTCAACAACTGCACTTTCGTCCAACTTGCCCTCTTTCCAAATTATGCTTATAAAGTTATCCATGTTTTTGCCTCAATGATTTAGTAGTACACTTGATACTGTTCCGTCGGTCCAGTTGTTTATTATTGCTCTTACCCAAACATAGTTCCCTGTAAAGTTCTTAATATAAGACCCATTACTTTCGTTGCTATTAGTGGATAAGCTAGCATGGGTTGATTCAGCAACTGAAAACCAGTCAGATTCTGAAGGATTAGTTTCGAGTGTTGCTTGCATTACAACAGTTCCTATCAGTTCTACTACGCTGTATTGTACAGTATGTACTCCGTCGGATCTTCCGTAGAAGCCGTCGCCTTTGTATGGTTCTCCGATGACATTCTGGGGACTTCCGTCCCCAGAATATGATTGACCAGATAATATGATTTTACTATTCGACATATAACTATTTATCTATATCTCCTTTGTACACCAACTTATCTATTCTGCTTATATTTTTACTAATCATTAACTGGAGTAACAAGATAATGTTTTCGTCTTTGACAAAAAAGTATTGACCTTGTATCCATGATGTACCAACACGCAAATTTTCAAGCAAGATTGATCCTATCTTAACTTTGTCAGTGTTATTTTTAATCCAACTAGCAAGCGACGGCGAGCCCGGTTCTCGTCCGAGTGTTATTTTATAAGGAAACTCAGTAGGCTTGTCAACGATAATTATATCTGCGTTGTTTGTTAGAAACTTTACAACAGACTTGTCTGGTTCCCAAAGTTCTACTTCATTACTGGTTATTTTTTTACTTATATCAAGTAACATCTGCTTGTCGTTAGAGTAAATTATCATAGTGCGGAACTCACAGCGCATCAGGTATCCTGATGCGCTGTGTAGTATATGATATATTGAATCAGCCTCTTCGATTAACCTAATCTCAACATCGTCACCTGACCTGAAGCGCCAAGCAATTATACGCTGGCCTGCGTTGTATCTTTCAAAATATTCATCGAGCTGAGTCCTTGCAAACTCTAGGTTTCCACCACGTTGTCGTTCTGTACGAAAGATATGTGAAACAGGGTTTGAAACTTTTAGTTTGTAAAGATACTTTTTATAGTGTAGCTTCTTAGACTCCAGCAGTTTCAGATTGCTCATGTGCAGTTACCTTAATATCAATTTTGCTATCGGCAACGCCAATATTAATAGTTCCGCCGTTCTTAAGTTCGCCGAATAGCATCATTCTCGACAACGGACGCTTGATGTCCTTGTCAATAACACGCTGCAAAGGTCTTGCACCCATCTTTGGATCAAAGCCCTTGTCGACAAGATAGTCCAATGCTTCGTTGGAAACAGTAACGCTGATACCCTTGGCTTCTACTTGCTTTCTAAGTTCGCCAAGGAATTTCCCAACAATCTTTAACATGACCGGTTTACCTAGTTTGGAAAACGTGATCGTGGCGTCAAGTCTGTTACGGAACTCAGGGGCAAAGAATTTCTCCATCTCGCTACTATCGTACTCTCTTTCCATAGAGTCTCCAAAGCCAATGTTGTTCTTCTCGGCATCTTTTGCGCCCAAGTTGGTAGTAAGGATCAACACACAGTTGCGCGCATCTGCTTCTTTGCCGTTGGACCCTGTTACTTTGCCATTGTCCATAAGCTGAAGCAACACAGATGTTACGTCTGGATGCGCTTTTTCAACCTCGTCTAGCAACAGCACACAGTTGGGATTTTCTTGCAGCTTTACAATTAGTTGTCCGGCATTGTCATCAAATCCGACGTATCCCGGCGGAGATCCAATGAACTTGGAAAGGCTGTGCTTTTCTTGATATTCTGACATGTCAAACCGTACAAGCTTTACACCAAGGTGATGTGCAAGTTGCTTGGCAGTCTCTGTCTTGCCTGTGCCTGTAGGACCCATAAACACAAAACTGCCAACTGGCTTGTCGTCTGGCTTTAGCCCGGCTTGGTTGACAAGAATCTTGTCAACAATGTTGTTGATTGCTTCATCCTGTCCGTATACACTGCCTTTGAGATTTCCCTCAAGGTGTACAAGATTTGATGTTTCTTTTTCAGCAATACGGTCTTCGGGGATGTTAACAAGCTTTGCAAGTTCAAACTGCACATTTGTTGCATTTACCACACAGTCTTTTTCTTGCTCATTTACTTTAAAGCGAGAACAAGCAACGTCAATTAGATCAATTGCTTTGTCTGGAAGCTTCTTATCTGGCTGATACTTGATACTTAGTTTTACAGCCTCGTCAATTGCTTCATCTGTGATGGTAACATTATGGAAGTCTTCGTAGTACTTGCGGATACCTCTAAGGATATCCACCGACATTTGCTCAGACGGTTCTTCGACCCCTACTCTCTGGAAGCGACGCATTAGCGCACGGTCCTTTTCGAAGTACTTACGATACTCTTCCCAAGTTGTTGATGCAACAACCTTGATGTTGCCTTTGCTAAGTGCAGGTTTAAGCATGTTGGCAAGATCGTTTGCACTGTTTTGTCCACCTGAGCCTGCACCGCTAATCATGTGTGCTTCGTCGATGAACATAATAGTTTTGCCTTTTTTCTGCAATGCAGAAAGCACAAGCTTGAAGCGTTCTTCAAAGTCGCCTCGATACTTGGATCCTGCAAGCATTGCACCGATATCTAAGCTGAACACTTTGTACTCTAGCAAAAACTTCGGAACATCGCCGTTTTGAATACGCCATGCAAGTCCTTCGGCAATAGCAGTTTTACCCACGCCCGGATCGCCAACTAGCAATACGTTACTTTTACTTCGTCGCCCTAGTGCTAGCGCAACTTGTTCAATTTCGTCTGTACGACCAATAACGGTATCAATTTTCCCATCAATTACTTCTTGGTTAAGGTCTGATGTAAACGCCTTGAGCGCTTTGTTAGCAGGCCCTGCATTCTCGGGGCCTTTGCCGCTGCCATCCTCAGTGACATCATCGCTAATATACGCAAGAAACTTTTCTTTGTCGATGTCTGCTTGCTGTGTAACAAAGTATGCATACGACCGCTTTTCGGTTAACAAACTAATAAACACATCGCATACTTCAATTTGGTCGCGCCCTTGAAACAGTATCTGCGCAAATGCACGATTTAATACCCGCTCCACAGTTTGTGTTTTTTTAGGCTTGTAATTTTCCTCATCTGTTTTGATGTCGGCTAACTTGTTCTTAACATAGTTGTCTAAGTTAATCTTCATGAGATCCGGAACTGCACCAAATCCTATAATAACATCTTTAAACTCTGGATCGTCTACCATTGCACTAAGCAAATGCTCCAGCGTCACATATTCGTGCTGATTATTTACAGCATCTTTTACTGCCGTGTCGAATACTACTTTTAACGCTTCACTTGGGTCAATCATATATGCTCTTTCTTGGTTCTACGCTTTTCAGCCATTGATAGTTTAAGTTTACTGACTCTATTAATAAATTGGATGCCATGTAAGTGGTCATACTCGTGTAAGAACACTCTGGCATCAATGTCATCAAACTTGGTCTCTACATTTATAACAGACTTTGAGTCGTCTGTCAACGTCTCAAATTCTACTATAACACTTATTGGCCGTTTGACTTTTAAGTACAATCCTGGATGACTAAGGCATCCTTCGACGCCTTCTTCTCTTACATTGCTTATACTTTTTATGTTTGGATTAATTACCACCAATGGCGAACCATAAGTTTTGTTTAGTATTGCTTTCATAACAAATATTTGTGCGTTTAACCCTACCTGGTTTGCACTTAGCCCTAACCCACTTTGTACATTCATTAAGTCTATCATGTCTAGTGCAATTGGCCCCGGATGCATTTTCTCTATGTCAAACGGTAACACCGGTGACTCGAGCAACACACTAGGCGCCGTTATTAATTTCATCATTTATATCTTTGATCCTTGTTAAAATGCCGTCTTTGAGAAGTACTGGAACTTTTCCTTTTAACACAACAAAGAAACTTCCAGTGGCACCGGTCTTTAAGTTAGGTAACCCGTGCCCTGCTACGTTCATAATAGTGCCGGGTTGTGTGCCTGCAGGCACATTAATTGCAATATTGTGACCTAATAATGTTTGAATATTTATTTTTGTGCCTAGTATAAGGTCAAGTACGTTGATCTCATATGTAGTATACACGTGATTTTTGTCTCTGTCAAACTTTTCGTGATTTAGTACATTTATGAATACCAACAAGTCGCCGCGCGGCAATTGACTAGCAGCATTGTCTCCGAGCCCTTTGTATCTAATTGCTTCGCCGTTTTCGGCACCAGGATGTATCTTAATAGTTGCAGTTGTATGTTCGCCAGTTGCTAATACATATTTTGCTATTATTTCTTTGCCGGATGCAACCTCTTCCAACGTGATACTAATAGCGATCTTTATATCTCTGTTGCGTCGTTGTACAGTGCGCTGGTTAAAGAATGATGAAAACATATCCTCAAAGTTGTTCGGGTCAATGTTCATTTCTTGTGCCGGTTGATCGTACGCACGTCGTTTGTCTTCGTCTTTTAAAGTTTGGTATGCTTCGTTAACTTCTTTGAATTTTGTTTCGTCGCCACCAGTGTCAGGATGATGTTGCTTGGCAAGCTTTCGATATGCTACCTTAATGTCATCCTGACTCGCTGTGTTAGAAACGCCTAATATGCTGTAATGGTTCATGCATATACTTATTGAAGGTTATCTGTTGTGCCTACCGGATCCGACATAGAGACCAAACCATGCAGCGCCTGCTCCTACGATAACAGAAATAAAACCGCTTTGTTCCAAGGTTGGGTCAGGCAACGCCAAGTACCATTCAATAGAACGATGCAATATGTAGATGTATATACCAATAAACAGTCTTGGAAATGGCCGCCAGGCATCAAATGCTCTAGCCATGTGTATCCATTTTTTATAAGGATTTGGCCCGAAGTCTTTTGCAGTAGCATCAACTTCTGAGTCTAGCTCGATTGTGCGACTGGGCAAGACTTGGTTGTGCGCGGCATCTTTGTTTGTAAGATTGCGCCTATTGCGAGAAACAAGTTCAACGTCTTCTGGAAATTCTCTTGGCATTGGTACCCTCCTAAATGCCGGTATTAGTCTATTATTACTGCTCCGTCTAGTGCCCTGATTGATTGATTGTAATAACGATTGTATGCTATAATAATTTGTTGTTGTTGTTCAACTAATGCCCGTATGTCTGATAAGTTCAAACTTAAATTTTCGTAGCCGGTGCCGGTAACTCCGAACACCACAACTGCTTCCCCCGATGCAGCAAGTTCTGACATCTTTTCTTCAAAGTTGTCGGGCGTAATAACTATCCATTCTACCGGCCGCGCCACTACTTCGTCTGCTTGCGGCAGTAACAGTGTTGGCCTAGCAACAGGAGTAGTTGAAATTTTTAGAACTTCTTGCTCAGGGCTGCATGCCATTAGTCCAAAGCCAAGGACACTCAGCATTAAAAGATGTCGCATCGGTTGCATTCCTTTCTTGTTGTGTTAGAGGCGCACCTGACAGTATTTCAAAACATCGTCCGGCACTTTCTGTTCCTCTGTTGATTAGTCTTTCGATTAATTCAGGTTTGCTAGCAGCCAAGAACCCAATATCAGAATCGCCTAGTTTTTCGGCTAGTAGATTGTTTTGTCTGCGTACATTTGCAAACTCACGATTTACACGGCGACTCTCTTGTTGAACAAGTTCGTAGTCCAGCTGTAATGAAACGATAGCAGCTTCGTTTGAGTCAACTGCTATCGTTAGTGTTGCATTATCGGCATTGAGAGCTTCGATTCTGCTCTGTGAATTTTGATAATACCAGTAAAATCCTCCACACAGTACTGCAATAACAATCAATAATACACCTGCTATTTTCATGTGTTTATCCTAGTAGCTTTTTTAATGTGTTTGGTCCAGCAATTCCGTCAACTACTAGTCCGGCACTTTGTTGCCATGCTCTTAGGTGCGCTTCGGTTCCGACTCCAAATATTCCATCGGCTGTAATTTCAAGTTCTTCTTGTATTGCCCGAACAGTTGGGCCTCTGCTTCCTATGCGCACTGTCTCAAATCGTACGTTAACTTCGCCACCAAGGACTGCAATAGCGTGATCCCAGTTCTCTATCCTGTGAGCCAACCCATTCCACCCACCGTTAATGGTTTTTGACAATTGTCTAACATCGCCGCTGTCGCAAAACTTGTTGAGATTGTTTTCTTCCCAGAACCAACATGCACTATCGACTGCACCTTTCTTGGTTCTTACATATACAGCAGCCTGCTCTGGCGACATTCTAACAGCTTTGCCAAATGCAGTATAGTTGTTTCTTCCAGTAAGGTGTAATAAGCCACCGCCTCTAAAGTTCCATCCGTCGTTGCTTGCTGCATCGCCATTGCCCATTCTGTTTGCATAAACTACGTTTGCAATAGCTCTTGGGCGACGGTGGTATGAGTTTGCATCACGTCCTGCCCTTTTAAAATACTTTGGAAATATTACATTTAATCTAGCTGCGCTATAATTCATATTTTCAGAAAGCTTTGCAAAGTTTCCTGATTCGTGACTGCATTGTGATATAAATCCGGCGACTCGATTAACTGTATCTATGTCCCAAAGTGGCAGGACCTCGTACATTGCATCATGCCAATCGTCTGCTTCGCTGTTACCTCGTAGTAGCTCGATGGTCATATTCTCTTCAAAATTAAATTTAAATGTCATTATCTATTCCTTGTTTATAGTCTTTCTAGGACTAACATGTGTCCGCTGTTTTCAAAGGTTAGTGTATGATCGCCAAACTTTGTTATATTATAATCGCCTATGTATTTTGTTAAAAACAATAGTTCGGCGTATGCATCCACGTTTATTCTTTCCTTTATTGCATTATCTATCTGTACACTCTCGCCAAACCCTTTGACTTTAAATACAACTGGGTCAGAAAACACTTTTTTTATACTAAGTGTTTGGTCGTGCGTAAGCGTTACTTCGTCTAAATAACTTCGGTTAAAGAAATTCTTAAAGTTGTTCATATTTGTTTCAGTTACTACAGATTCATAAGATGTCTTGTCAGTAGGAATACTATTTGTTAATTCTTCTACAGTAAGAGGTCTGCTTTCAAAACCTTTGTAATACCGAAATTCAAAGTCATTTCTTCCAGCAAGTTTTGAAACGCCATCCATTAATTCCATAATTTGTTCAACAACTTCTGGATCTCTTTCAATTTCAACAAACACTCGATACATGCCGTCGTCTTGTTCACCACTTGAACAATCAGCATCTAGTACAAAGCCGTAGCCCTTTTCGATAAATGCCACAAGGTCCTGTGCGGGTGCCTCTTCTCTTACAGTAAAACTTACAACAACAATGGATGAATCGTTTCCCATTTTACTACTGTACGAATCAATTTCAAAAACCTGTTCAACCATGTCATTTAAATCACGTGCGCCAAGACCCATTACAAAGCACCTCCGTTGTCGCCAGCAGCGTCCGGTGCTGCTTGATCTTCCGCCTCTGGTGATATCTCGTCCGGTAGTGCATTCTGCGGTTCTTCTTCTACATCGGCGTCTGTTATGTCATCCAGGTTTTCCAAGTTAGCAGCATACATGTCAGCAAGCAATTTCTTGGGCATGCGAATTTCAACAATCCATATAGGAGATTTTTCCATTTTTCCTTTTTTAGTACCAGTCCGCAAGTCGGCTTGAGTTCTTACTTTTCTTGGTTTTGCAATGTACGACTTTTCATAAGACACTTTACAGTCATAATCAAGAAGACGCTTGCCGCCCATTGGGTCTGGCATCTTATCTCTCTTCCAGAAAAATTTAGCTGAAATCCAATGTCTATCAATTGTTGGGCCAGCAGCAAGTTCGCCGTCTTGCCAATTTTTGTAAACGTAAATGTCGAGTTCATCGAGTACACGTTCGAAGTCTTTTAATACTTCAAACGCACTATTGCTTTCGTACATACCTTCGATGTTTTTAATTACATCTAATTCGTCAAGAATGTTGCTCATTAAAGTTCCTAAATTGTATTACTTATATTTATCATTTGTATTCAATGCGTGGTTTTAACACGACACTAGGGGATAAATATAAGTGCAGGGAATATAACGTCCTGTTAAGGACCAATCACTCTGTCAAACTGCCTACAGGAGGACTGAATGGGTAAAGCTAGAGCTAACAATAATAAAAAGCAATCGAACTATTTGAAAAATAATACCAACAACACAAACACTAATGTTGTTAAAATTAACAGTTTTCTTCCAAAGAAGAAGAAAACTGTCGATATCATCCCAAGAAATAGAAATCAAGAAACTTACGTGTTACAACTAACGGACGAGCAGAAAGACATAGTCTTCGGAATAGGTCCTGCAGGAACCGGCAAAACCATGTTGGCGTGTCAGGTGGCAGTAAAAAGCTTTCTAGATGGGAATGTTGATCGCATTGTTGTTACAAGACCAGCCGTGAGCGCAGATGAAGATTTGGGCTTCCTGCCTGGTACACTAGAGCAAAAGATGGCTCCTTGGACACGACCTATTTTTGATGTATTTAGAGAATACTTCTACGCTAATGAAATTGAAAACATGATTGCAGAAGGCGTGATTGAAATTTCTCCACTTGCATACATGCGTGGTAGAACATTCAAAGACGCCTATATTATTGCAGATGAAATGCAAAATGCAACACCTAATCAAATGAAGATGTTGCTAACACGTATCGGAACAGGATCTAAGATGACTGTTACCGGCGACCTTGCACAGGCAGACAGGCTCAAAGACAATGGACTACTTAACTTTGTTGAACAAGTGAAAGAATTTAATGCAACTCATATTTCAGTTGTTGAGTTTGAACACAGCGACATCGAAAGACATGCTGCTGTTAAAGAAGTCCTTCGGGTATACGGCGACTATTAATAAAAATGCTAGGTTCCCAACGGGACCTAGCTAATCAACCAACTCCGCCTAAGATCTTTTGGCGGCACATTAGCAGTTGGCTTACTTGCAATTATACTCCTACACTCTGTAGCTTGCCTCGAGGTAGTGGCACAGGATTCTTTAGTAGCCATACTAGATATTCATTTTCAGTAAATATATAATTCCAGTAAATTTCTTTTATCGGTGTCTTACCATCAGCATCCTGGTAAATTTTTACCTGTACATAGTAACTTCTCCAAATCCACTTACCACTGTTGCTTTTGAGCGGAAGCCATGCCCATCTTTGCTGAATAGCACGCTCTGGCAATGCAGGCCCTGGCGTATATCCTGAATTAACTCCCATCATTTAAACTTCCCCTTTAATGATTTTAGTATTTCTTGATCGATGCTATCGGCCATTTCCTTTATAACAGCATTTTGCAGTTCTTCCTTGACATTTATTCCGTAATAAGACTCCATTTCTTCATCCATTTCAACGGCCCACGTTGCGCTCAATTCCCGCGACTTGCTATGTACTTGTTGTTTTAATACTTTAATATTAGGACGTTCCTGCGGCTGACTTATTATGCGCCAGGTCTCTGCTTTATCTTCTTCTCTACTCATTGTGTTATCTCATACCGTGTTTTAAATTTTATGGGCGTCGTAGATGAAGGAACGGCTCCGACAATTTGTAACGGAATATACGGACAATAAAATAAAGCGGCATCTGTTGGTACTTGTACTGGCAGCTTGTTTAATGCTTTCCAGGTCTCTGCTTTGTCTTCTTCTCTACTAGTAATAGTACGCACGGTTACCTTCTTCTGCTTCTCTTTTAAAATCTCGTGTGAGCGATAACAGCATATAGTCATTTGGTGTGTATGATTCCACCGTTACTACATGAAGCGGTGTTCCCGCAATCGGAGCAATGGTCATCTTAATTTTTATATAACGACGCCGCCACACCCACTTGCTGCTGGTAAGCTTTTTTGGTAACCATGCATATTTGTTTTTGATTGATACTTTGCCTGTCATACTGCCATTGGCGCTTTGATACTAGGCATCGGGTTATATTTCATAGATACTTACTCCTTTAAAAGTTCCCCTTGTTGGGAGTTTTCCTTGTCTTATACGATTTATCGTTGCGTGTAAATTTGCTATACTTGTTATAAGTTCTTTGTAGTTGTATATTATGATGTTTTCCTTTTTTTAAATCTTGTTAATGTTGAGTTAGTTTTTTTTTTTCTATATTAAACGAGCTTCCATAATATCTACGCTGAGTTTTAGTATTTTCTATATAATACATTCCTTGCATTGCTGTTCCTTTCTTTATCTATCTTATTGAAAGGAACAGCAAGAAAAATTACACAGCAAACGGCATTTTAATTTCAGGATGGTGATTATAATTTATCAACTTATAATCACTAGGTTTTGTTTTTATTAACTCATCTAAATTTGAAAACTCAGGCATTTCCAATGTCGGTCCTGGTAACGGATCTCTCTTAAGTTGTTCTTTTATTCCTTCCATTTGATTTTGATAGATATGTAAATCTCCAGAGGTATGAATAAACTCACCAACCTTTAGCCCAAGGAGTTGTGCAAACATATGTGTAAGCAAACTGTAACTGGCAATATTAAATGGCAACCCAAGTGGTGCATCTGCTGAACGCTGATACAATTGGCAACTTAATTCTCCATCTTGTACATAAAATTGAAACATGGTATGACAAGGCGGCAACGCCATTACAGGAACACGGTCGACATTCCAGGAATTTACAATATGTCTTCTGCTGTACGGATCATTGTGCAAGCTTTCTAGCACTTGTGCTATCTGGTCGACGTATCCTAGCTGTGCATCCCACGTTCGCCACTGATGGCCGTACACGGGCCCTAGATCCTTCTCTGTAGGGGTGTTCTTGTATCCTAGGTCTCGCGCCTGCTTGTCTGCGTTGGCAGTCCATATGGTATTCTTGCCTATTAGTTCTTCTCTTGGTTTTTCGTATAGTATTTCAGCAAGCCTACGTTCGTCGGTGCTGCCTTCTAAAAACCAAAGCAATTCCGAAACAACACTTTTCCATGCAAGTTTCTTAGTAGTCACTGCTGGAAATTCTTTGCGTAAATCAAATCGCATTTGATATCCAAATACTCCACGTGTACCTGTACCTGTTCTGTCGTCGCGATCTTTGCCGTTGGCTAGAATAAATTCTAGAGCTTCATGGTATTGCTTCATCTTATTTAACTCCTGCGTGTTTTAAAATAATTTCGAGGGCAATACTTCTTGCCTTACTTGGCATGCCTTCGTCAACGTAATAGTTATCAATTAACTCTTCTCTCCAATCGTCACCATACTTTAATGAAAGGAATGTTGCAGTTTTATCATCAATTACCTGCTCTTTATCACTTACTAATTCTTCTAGATGTTTCATCTTATTCGTCTCCTGTATCTTTAGATAATTTATTTATAAGATATTCGGCTGGGCCAAAATATAAATTATCTGTGCAATTTAATGCTTTGTATTTTTGTTCATTAGTTAGAAGAGGTAATAATCCCACCGGTGGCTTTTTATCACGGCTTTAGTCACTGTCTCTGATCCATTTTTCAATATTGATATCTGTGCCGGGTGTAGTTGCGTCCAGAAGAAACTTTTCTTTGATTAATTCTGCCGGAAGTGCAACATCGCAGTCAAATGTGCCATCAATACGACTCAGCCATATCTCGTTAATGATCGGAAGTAATCCATTAACTAATTGGGCGCCGCCGATGACCCACACATGTTGTAATTTGGACATTGCAATTAGTCCACTGGTCGCAGCGTCAAATGTTAAATAATGATACGGGCCATTTTTGTCCATCACACTGCTGGTGATTACTACGTTGTTGCGATTGGGCAACGGCCGACTCTTGACCGGTAAGCTGTCCCAGGTAGACTTGCCCATTACAACCACTGCACCAACTGTGCATTCCTTGAACCATTTTAAGTCCGCAGGATTATGTGGCCACGGCAAACCACCGTCTTTGCCAATCCCCCAGTTGTCGTCGCATGCTAGTATTGCTCTAATCAATTTATGTCTCTCATTAATTTTTGATTTTCTTTTTCAACTTCGTACTTAGACTCTATATAAACTATCCGCAATGCAAATGATATACCTCCTAGAACAAGTGGTAATACAAATGACAGTGACATTATAATGTTTATGTTGCTTACTCCTAACCCAAAATACAGTGTAGAACTAATAATGCCAAAGATGGCGCCGCAGCCTGCAATCCATATTAGTCCAACTGCTATTGTCTCAAGCACTGTGCTAAAAAATTTCTTCCATATTCTATTCATCTTCATTTCCGGGTTCCTTTGAAAAATATTTCATTTTACCTTCTTTTCCGTCCATTTCGACAGCAGTCGGCAATTGGTCTTTCTTACTAATAATAACAGGCCATATCTCAGAATATTTGAGATTGAATTCGACCCATTCTTCTGCTCCTGGCGCAGTGTCAGGAAGTATTGCATCTGCAGGACATTCGGGCTCGCACACTCCGCAATCAATGCATTCGTCCGGATGTATGACCAACATGTTCTCTCCTTCGTAGAAACAATCTACTGGCTAAGGGCAGACTTCAACACAATCTGTATACTTGCACATAATGCAAGCGTCGTTTACAATATATGTCATAGTCCGCCAAAGCCTCCTATACAGGACTGCCGGCCCTGATCGGAACATACTTGCGTATGTTTATGTAATGTGTGATGCATTTAGTGTATCCTCCAAATTGTTTACAATATACGTCATTCCTTGCCTTTTAGTGTAGCAATCATATCCTTATTTTCAAGAAATAATACATCTCTGGCTTGTAGTATAGCACTAATTACTTCGGAAATTATTCCAACAATTAATAATAGGGTAAGCATCACCGGAAGAAAAGGCATTCCTCGAGCAAGCCCAAATATTGTAATAAATGGAAGTACTCCTATATAAATCAAAAACGGAAATTTTATAGCAGTTAATACTGTTTTCCAAATAAACTTTAATTTTCTATCAGACATCTAATCTTGCCAATCTAATTAAGGTTGCACTTAGGTTAATTTCAGGATCAGCCACAAGTGTATGATCCACTAGGCCCTGCTTGATTATAAGTGTTGCGTTTTGCTGTTTTTCTTCTTCGCCAAACAAGTCGATGTTGTCGTACAGCCAACGATAAATTTCTTCCATATCGTCTGAACGAACAGTTCCGCACAATAACTTTCGTGCATCGTGTATCTTGCCTTCTTTAAACAAGTCAACCATTTTAACTTTCCAGTCAGCTATTCCGGTGTCAGCTTTCTCAGCAGAGGTAAGAGATCCATTGATCGAATTCTCTTGTATAAGACCGATGCATTTCCGTAAGTCAGGGTATGTAATTTTAACATACTTGTCCAGCGTTTCGATGTCAAACTGTATTTTTTCTTCTATAAGAACATGTGCCACTCTTGCAGTAAATTCAACTTGGTCAATTTTAGCAAAGTGGAATTGCAAGCATCGACTGTGCAACGGCGGAGATATCATGTTAGGCTTATTGGTGGTCATAATAAATCTAGCATACGGAGAATACTGTTCAATGATACCTTTCAGTGAATCTTGTCCCTGCGGTGACAGCCGGTCTGCTTCGTCTAACAGTACTACCTTGAAATCACCCCATGGAATAGTGTTGAGGAACGGAACAATTCTATCACGAATGAAGTCAATTCCAGTTTCTCTACTAGCGTTAACTTCCATTACATCCATGTCTTCTACATCAAGCTCGTGTATCAGCATTTTAGCCATTGACGTCTTTCCTGTGCCCGCTGTACCAGATAAGATCAAATGCGGAATTGACTTTCCGGTTATCCACTGTTTTACCTGCGAGTGTTGCTGGTCGTCGCGAAACACATACCCATCTATTGTTTTAGGCCGGTACTTGTCTGTCCATAATTCTTTCATATGCTGTTCCCATCTTTGTCTTGCGGATCCGCTGCTTGTTCATGTCTAGCAGCCGCTTCTTCTTGGTATACTTCGTCCAATGAATTAATTGTGGCATCTAACTGCTCAAGGAGTGCTTTCTCTTCGGCTGTCAGCTCTTCTTTGGTAGTGTTGGTATAATGCTCTTCGAGTTTTGTTAGCCTGCCTGCTAACTGTGTTAGTCTATCTTCTAAGCTATCCATTGCTGTTCCTTTATTTTAAGTTTTCAATCTTTGTTTCAAACGTTTGGACATTATCCTTGGTCATTGAATTTGTACAACCTCTTTAGCTCTTGTTCTCTTCGAAATGGACAATAAATTTTAATCCATGCTTGAATTAGTAGAACAGCAGCACCTACAAGCAGCACTGGTGCAATCCGGTAAGTGCCTTCGTAATTAATACCAGTGAATAACAAGACCGATGACCAGTCAGCAACTATAAACACTGCATAGTAATCAAACCATCGCATAGGTAGCGGCACTGGCGCGTTGCCAGCTAATTCCTGTAATCGGTGTTTATCCACGTATTAACTCCATTTCAATATAAAGTAGGTTGCATCAATGCCGTTTTTAAAAGTTACGTATCTTAGTTCTTTCATGTCCCACTTGCCTTCACTTATGGGCCCGTGATTAAACAATAACCACTGAACAGCTTCCAACGTTCCTATTCCGACTTCGTTGTTTAATGATTGTAGATCGACTGTTGTCACTTTTTCCATCCGTTGTGATCAAACATAATTTGAATTGACTTTGCTTGGTAGTATGCATCGGCCAGTGCGTTGTGCAAAGAAGTTTGCATATCCTTGCGCGGGTCCTTGGGCATGCGTCTAGTAATTGTCCGACTGTCCATTACCTGCCAAAACTGCCACGGAATAGGTTTTCCGATGCTGCGATACATATCTTCTAGCATTGTAAAGTCAAAGCCATAACCTTGGCCCCAGAACTCATCTACTCCCATGCTCCATTTGCTTACTTGTTGAAGGGCTTCTTCAACAGTGACAGCGCCTGTCTGGTCAAAAGTTTCTTCCATAATAGCAGGGTCTTGTTTCCCCCACCATGCAATTGTGCTGTCACTGCTGGTCCTGCCCAGTTTGTCTTGATCGTCTATTAATATTTTAAGATACAGTTCTGAATGTGGTTCAGCAGTCATGCTGAACGGGTTAAACTTTACAGCACCTAAACTTAATACTGTCGCGCTTGGGACAACATCCAATGTCTCCAAATCAATTGTGCCATGTAAGGCCATAAAAAAACTCCTTGATAATAACATATATTAACATGCGATCATCAAGGAGTCAAGTTAAAGTTTAGAAGTTACTTTATAAATTGTGCTAGTGCTGGACCTTGCCAATTGGTCGGTTTCAATATCTTCCCGTCTTCACGGCGCCTTACTTTTCCTGTTTCGGGGTCTACCTTGGCAAAGTTGGTGCGCATTACTTCTTTCCACGCGCCTTCGCCGTCGAATCCACCTGTTCGAATAGCACCCATAGTTACAACTAGAATATCTATAAGTGCATCTAGTTGCTCTACTTTATCATTGTCGTCAATAGCATCTTGCAACTCACCATATTCTTCCTCAATCAAACTGAGGTACATGTTGTAATTTTCTTTACTAGGTAATTGATCGCATGCTATTTGAAAGTTATCAATATCTTTAAATGGAGTCACTGGTTCTATATGCTTTGCGTAGTAAGATTCTACAAATTCTTTAGCTTCTTCTGTCGGTAAATCGCCAGTTTCGATGTAATGTGTAGTCATAAAATGCTTCTCTATTTCTGCTGTTAATTCTTTATCGATTGTTTCTTCTAACACAGACGCGGCCCACCCGGTATAGATCTCGCCACTACATCTACACTGGAAGTATTGTGGGTTACCGTCTTTTTTAATATGAAAAAACCTAGTACCCTCAACATTTGTAGTTGGATCAACTGCATTTTCTGAATAAATTCTAATATTATTTAATAATTTATAAAATTTTACCATTACACTCTCACAAAATCTTGTGGATCAAACGTTGCGCCTTCTCCGTCTTTGTATTCTTTGCCAAATGTTAACCCAGTTGGCTTTTCAGACTGCCACCCCATGACTGCGGCTGGATCAACCATGCGCAGTTCAGTAGGCCCGGATCCGCTGTCGACATTCAGACCTCTGGTCCACCTACCATGTTCAACTAGGATCCAATCGCCAACACTATAGCTGTCTTTATTGGTTGCTCCTTTGGCGTGAACTTGTCCCCAACGTGCATAAACGCCGCGCGTTGTTCCGTTATCATCGCCTATAATCAATCCACTTTGAGTTTTTTGTTCTCCAAAATGCATGTCTTTTACAATAACTCTGTCGTGTATGGGTTTTAAATCACCTTTAAAAACCTTGTTAAAATTTCCTGCCATTAATCACCTTTTCTTAGCTGTAGAACTTTTAGATTTGTCTTGAACAAAATTTCCATCGTCGTCCTCGATCCACTTGTCGAGTTGTGCAGTAGTAGGTTTTGGCTTCTCAATTTCTTTTTTTACTACTACTTCAGATGGAGGCGTAGACAGTGTTGTCTGCTTCATAACAGGTTCGTCTGCTACTCCTGACTGCTGAGTGTAATAGTCCTTTAATACGTCTTCTTTTTTTCGAACTATTCTTCCACCTGGTCCTAGTTCGTCGCCGCGTGCGTTAACTTTGGCATTACCGACTGCTGGAGTTAGTTCGTTTCGAGAAATCAAGAGATCAAGGTCAATGTTCTTACCATTAGCACTTCTATAGACTTTACGACCTGATTGTTTCATTTATATCTCCTTATAATGTAACATTACTTATGACTAGTGTCAATCAGTAATTGAACATCTGGAATACAATTCTTTATCTTAGAAATTCTTTCCAGTCTAGGTTGTGTTCAACACTGTCAATTCGGTGTACACCAATTAAAAACAATACGTAACTCGAAACGCTGCTGCCTCTGCCCACACCCCATACAATATCGTTTTTGCGCATAAAGTCCACAAGATAAACCATATAACGTAGCACGTTTTCCATACCTCTTTGGATAAACTCTGTTAATTCTTGTAGTGTTCTATTCCAATTTGGATAACGATCTAATTCGTTTATAGTGCATCCTAGACGAGCTGCACATGCGTTTCTAAGGTAGGATAACAGATTCAAATTCTTGTACTCGGCTGGCATGTACCATTCACTCTGACATACTCCGTCAAAGGTCTTTTGGTCAACATCAATCGGCACATACTGCATAAGTAGATTGCATCCTAGTTCCTCTGCCCTTGCATTAAACTTGTCAACATCGTCGCTTGGATCACAGAGGACCATATGACACTTTTCCAAGTGTCCGTGGTAAATCATATCCATTAAATTTCTATTGTTAAATCGTAGGACCCCTAGGTCGTCAGTTTTTAAGAGCATAGCTTATATTAGCTTACTCTTATTAAACTGTCAAGATCATTATCGCCGGGTTTGCGGTTTTCTGCTTGTTTTTTCTTTGCAGCCAGTGTGCGAGTTTGTTGCTCTACTTTAAACGTATCCAGCAACAATATCATTTGGTGTCGAACATCTTCGTCTGTTGTCATAAAGTAAATAGAATTCAATCTTGCAATCTTACTTTCGATATCGCGATCTGTCATTGCTAACAGATCTTGTAAATTAGGATGCATTAAGAAAACTCACCAATTGTTCTTAAAAATAATACTGTGTTGTCATAACTGAAAACTTCAACAACAACTGGATTAGTTGATGATGTTACTACCACTGGGTTAACAGAGTTACTTCCAACTTTTACTGTGCCATCTACAAGAGAAAATATAACGTTTCTAGGTGTATCGTCGGCTAGTAAAACAAATCTCATTACTGCATATTGCGCATCTGGCATATTAGAAATATTAAATGTTCTATCGTTATCAACCGATACAACGTATACTGACGGGCCGTCTATCCAACTAATATTTAAGTCCGAGCCTACTAACGGAATATTTGCGTCTGTTAGGTTTGATTCAACTGTACACGATTGAAAATTAGCTTGTATAATTGAATTATTACCAAAGTTGTTGTCGACAACTTTGGATACAGATTCTTCTTGTAATTCTGTAATTTCCGCCCCTGCAATACCCAATGCTGTCTTGACAATATTGAAGTTGTCACGGAATCCTTGACTGTCGTTGTCTTGCCCTGCTACTGGGAAGTTTTCGTCTATTGTTGTACTAATAAGTTTACTGGCCATTTGTTAATCCTTAACTTTTAATTATTTATCGTTGTTACACGTTGAATTGATAATTTGCGAACAATATATATTGTTCGTTGCTGTTGCCAGTTGTAGTGTCAACTATGTACCTATCTATATCGTAGTTAATACTTGTAAAGTCAAACCCGGCGTTTAATATGTTTTGTTGTATAAACTTACTAGTTCCTGGCTTGCAGTAAATTAGTGGAATTGCCAAAACATAACCCAGCTCAACTTGCCCACCATCTTGTGCCGTTCTCATCCATAAGGGCAAGAAGTCTCGCGAACTTGTTCCTGTTGCTTTGATGTTTTCTCGCATGTTATCGATATTAGCAATATACTTTTTTACATCTCTACTTTGCGAAATTTTTATTGCATCACTATCGGCAGTTATTGAATTTGCAGTAGCTGGCCTATATCTCCTAGGATCACTAGGGATGTCGTCCAATGCATTATATCTACTAGTGTCTGCTGTAATTTTATTTGCACCGTTGTTGATACTAAACGAATTCCTAGTGTGACCTGTAAAAGGATGCGCAGGATCAATCAAGTCAATATAAACAATTTCGTAGACAATGTTGGATGTGCCTGGCTTTTTAGCAACTGCTGTTTTAAGTTTTCCCATAAAGAACTTTTTGCGTTTGTGATTTTTAGCAACGGCACTTACAAAGGTTTCTATACTAGATGTTTCAATTCCGCCATAGATCAAAGACTTGAGATCTAGTTGCACGCCAAAATTTGGATCACTTGGTCTGTAAACGTTTTCAGGATCAATAAGTGTTGAATTGTTGATAAGTGAAGTGAATGATTGTCGTTGTGTGCTATTTAAAAATGGTCTAACAAAGATATTACTGTATGTCAAGTTGTCCAAGTCGCTAATTCTCAAAGTAAATTCCTGCGATATTGCACTAAATCCAAATCTATCTCTGGCAATTATACTAAACGTATAAACTCTATCAAGTGTGGATGTACCTCCGTCAAACGTAGTTTGTCCTGTATCGAAAAAGGTTAATCCTGGCGCTGTTGGAGTTCCGTTAACAGGAACCTTTCCAACTAGTTCTCCGTCGGCCTTGAGCACAATTCCCGGTGGAAGACTGCCTTCGACTAATGCGTATCTTAAAAATCCCCCAGGGATTGAGGTAGTGGCATTAACACTAATAGTGCTAACTCTGTTTGCCTGCAGAGTTCCTAAGTCAGCATTGGTCAACCAGGAAATAGTACTGTCAACTTCTCCGAGTAATCTAAGCGTAAATGTCTTATCTGATTTAGCAGCTTCGATTTCGTTTCTTGCAAACGCCCTAGTAAAGAAGCCGCCAGTGTAAGTACCAAAACTCAACGTGCGGCCTTTGTTAAAAACCCGTGTTAACGCATTGTCAACAGCAACTCTGTCAACATCTGCAATAATTTCAGCAGTTACATTACTGCTATCTGCATTATAAAATAACTGTTTGATATTTGTGGTGATTCTGTTTCTAGCAATAGCTGGGATAAGTAATACAATCTCGGTACTAGACACATTGGTAATGTATGCAGGGTAAATGGGTGTACTTAAATGTTCCGCCAATGTACTGCCATTGAGCATGTTTTCGTCTATCTCTAAGGCAGACGGCGAAGTGATCTTCCATTCAATGTAAGGATAGATGTTGTCAATTTGATATGATTCGTTGCTGCCAAAGTTTAAGCTTTTTCCAGAGTAAAAATCGATATTGTTATACGACAAACTCTCTATAAAAAAGAAGTCTGTCCCGTTGGCAGTTCGGTTGACTGTTAACGGTGGTGCAATATATGTAGGCAGAAGAGGAGTAGTTAGTGTAATTGTATCATAATTTCGATTACTATTGTTAACTGACTCAACAATATACCCTGTACCTTCAATGACAATTTTTTTATCAACTAGGTTCTGTAAATCACTCAGGCCATCAGTAAAGGAAGTTGAAAGTTTTCCTATTCTAATAGTAGTGTTTCCTGCTAGCACATCGTACACGTACGATCCAAAGACTGTAACCACTCCTGTTAACTTATTAAATCTCTGAGCAGATACTGTAAATTTATATTCCCTAGTAACTGCTGGCTGATAAGAAACTCGACCTGCTACTTCGCCAGTTAGCTGATCAATTGCCATCCCAGAAGGCAGTAAACTAGGAGTACCGTCTGGATTATAAGATTCCAAGAAGTAAAACAATTCTCCTGTAACATCCGCTGTTTCAAGAGTATCTAAATAAACAGTAATATAATTGTCTGCACGTTTGACACCAAGGTCTGCTGGTGTTAGCCAAATCGGAGCTCTTACATACGTCATGTCTGCAGTGAACACGCCGTCAGCAGCTTTCATTATAGTGTTATCGGCTCTTGCAAAGTCGTCACCAACAACGTATATTTGAAATCGTCTTTTTACAAAATCATCGCCATCTGTTACAGTTACTTCGAATTCGTATCTTCTATTAAGCTTTTTAGGATTCTGCGTTGGAATGCTAAAATCATACAATGTAGTATCATAAAAGAAACTATCTAATCCACTGTTGCTCACCACGCTATAATCAAACGGAAAGCTTCCGTATACCGGAACGTCATATCCTCCGTTTATTATGTTTCGGTCTAGTGCAAGCAGAGGATCAACAACGCCAATTAGCCTTCCGCCTAATGTAAGTTCAATACCCGGCGGCAAGTCTCCACTTCCGTCTGCAACAAAATATTGCAGTGTATCACCTGCTGGCAAATCTGTGTCTGTTGCCAACAGTTGATAATCAATTATACTACTGTCCAGAATGAAGAACACATTGTTAGGACCAACTGGCAAGTTTCCTTCGGCTGTGATCCACACTGGCTCATCAGGACCGTGGATAATCACATTAAATGTTCTGTCTGCAATTCCGTCAGAACCTACGGCTCTTATAACAAAATTGCTCAGCTTGTTAGTAGTTACTTCAAAAGGTCTTCCGACAATGCTATTTTCCTCGAGTCGTAAGCCGGCCGGCAGTGCTCCACTAATAATAGATGTGGTAATCCCCGAGGTGTTGGCCAACGGTAAAGCTATATTGACCGCATTTCGTTCTTGTATTATTCCTAGCTCGTGATTTGTAGCCACGGTCCATTCTGGCAGCATATTATAACTCCTTATACAATGTTACCTAAGTCGATTAACACAGGAGATGGATTAGAAAATGTGCCCAGCTCGACTCCAATTTCTCTTACTACCCAATCAAGAATACTAAACGAATTAACATTAAACGTTCCAAAATCAAACCCCTCGATGTATCTTCCTATGATAGTATTATAATCAAGCCCGTTTATGTTGGTAGGAATAATATTATCAGTTGCTAATGTTCCTACGTTGGATATGTCGTTGTTGTCTGCATCAAGTGATTGATTAAGAGAACTTATTCCGCTTGTTATCATAATAGTATTTGTATTAGCATCGGCTCCTACAACTATACCATTTGCGCCCTGTATATTTAAATTAATTCCATTCCCTGCAATTAAACTACTTGTATCACCTGTAATAGAAAATCGACTGCTGGTTGCTACACCATTGATAACAATAGTGTTAGCAAGCTGGTCTAGTGCAATATTATTACCAGCAACTAATTTCCTAAAGTTTGCAACTCCATCTATTGCGCCGGCATAAACTTCGGCACCGGAGGTACCTGTGTTTACAGCAGATAGAACGTCTAGTCCTTGAAAGTTTTGATTAATTTTAATAAACGCAGCCCTTAGGTCATCGCCTGTTCCGTCATTTAGTGTATTACCTACATTAATTTGTTCTAGTGCCATTGTGTTCTCCGTTTTAAATATTTATGGTATTTTAATGTAAGTCTATCCAGCCAGGAGTACTGTTGTCTCTTGCATATCCTTGAAACTTTCCAGTCGATTCATTGTATACCATCATGCCGACTTCTGGAGTTAACAGGTCAATTTCTGCTTGGGTTAAAATAACTGGACCCTTGTAGATTTCGTCAAAGTTATCATTTACTTTATCCATAGCAACTCTTAGTGTATCACCATTTCCTTCGTTTGGACCTGATCCGATATTAATTGTTTTTTGTACCATTATACTCTTCCTACTACTACTTCAACAGTTCCGTATCCTGCATCAAACTTTTCAGATACTGCCTTCCCAATTATAGTTCCAACGGCTGGATTGTTGTCAACTATTGCATAACCCGTTTTAGCTGCTGTAACCAGTATGTCGCCCTTGGAAACTTTTCCTAGTACATTACAGGGTACACGCCCCTGTAATGCAAGTCCGATAACATGTTTGCCCTTGAGTGCGCTGTTCATCAAGTGTGCAGGGTTTGTTGTTACAACTCCTGCAACGCGTCTGTCACCTTTGGTTGGCGTGGTTGTAACTTCGTTGTCTCCACCGAACACTAAAACAGTTCCTGGTTGATAATCTAAATCACCGAGATAGTTTTCCGCTAAGTCGGCATACATCGCTTCGGTAGCAGTACCGTTAAATGTAGTAGCAAACACTGTATTCCATCTGTTGGCAACACTGCCTATACTCTGGCCGCTGTCTGTTGGCGCGTTAATTCTAGGTAGTAGACTTCCACTTGTTGCATTAAATGTAAATGCAAGACCGCCTGTACCGGTAATTATCATTGTATTTGTACCCGGGTTGTATGTTAGTCCAGTGTCGGTAAACAATGGAAGATTTCCATTAGTTGCTGTTGCAAACAATGGATAATGCACTGCATTAGTTGTATTTCGCGGTGTTACTGCTGCATTCGTTGCAGTTGCAGCATTTCCAGAAGTATTAGCATTAATAGTACCAGGGAGACTTATTGTAAATGTCCCATTTGCATAACCTACTGTAATTTCATTGCTGGTTCCGTTAATTAATACAGTGCTTCCTAGTGCAATATCACTGGTTGTTGAATTGCTTCCAAACGTAATATTATCATCTGCTAACATAGCATTAGTTACGCCGTTATTGGCAATATTAATCCAGCCATTGGTTGCACTAAACGTGTTGCTGCTGAAGCTTACTATACCGCGATCGTTTGCAGTAATTCCGGCAGCACTTGCTCTAGTCGTGGCTGCGTTTAGACTTAACTTGCTTTGTAAAATTGCTGCAGATGCGTTAACGTCGGCATTAATAACTGCGCCGGCGTTGATGCGTGCAGAAATTTGGCCACTTGCTAAATCAAACGAAATGTCCGAAACAGCAGCATCGGTACTTGGTGCTGCATTAATCCATTGCAAACTGCTTGCGTCGTATAGTAAAAAGTCTCCGTCTGCAGGAGTAGTAATTGTAACATCAATTAATTCTGAAAGTTCGTTCTGCAGATCTATCAAAGTATCAACATAGTTTTTGTTAACACCATCTAATCCCGAAGTAGGCAAAGCTAGATTGGTAATTTGATTACCGCCCAAGCTAAGGTTGCCAGTCATCGAATCTCCAGACTTTTTAACAGCAGCACCACCAATAATGTCAGCTGGGTTAATGAAAGATCCGTTTCTATCCCACCCTAGTCGATTGTTGATATATCCTTCAACTGCTGTTTCAACAGGAACCGAATCTGCAGTTGCATTTGTAAATGTAGTATCTGCTGAAAATTCGTTTACACGCACACCGCGCTTGAATCCAATTCCGTCAATGTTTGTAAGAACAAGTGCAGCATTAAATGTAATTCGTCCAGTTCCTTGGTCAACTGTAAAGAATCTACCTACACGGAAGAATCCGTCTTGGTCGGTGCTTGCAAAGAACACTCGTCCTCTTGTACGTTCTTGAACTTGTGCTTTAGCATTCAATCCTGTACTGTCTACACTTTCTTCGTCAGTTACTGCATTTATTGCAGGTGCGCCGTAAATTTTATCTGGATAGTTAGTAGTATTGTATCCGCCTGTTCCGATATCCAAGAAGTCATGACTTGTAGCACGACATGTTGAAATGTTTATAGTAACTGATCCAGTTTCTCCTGCTTCGAGTCCTGCTTTAATGGATATGTTATCGCCAATGGTGCTGTCGGCTCTTGCTGCTAGCCCAGTGCCAGTGTATGCTGGGTTGATGCTGTACACATCTTCAAATGTTACAATACCAAAGCTTAGTCCGTCTAGGCTATTTGTGCCACTTGAGTCAGTAACATCGGAATATCCTGTAACTTTGTGTAGCTTTCCTGCCCATGTAAAGACCATGCCTAGAATTCTGTCTTGATCAATTGGTAAAAGTGTACCAATTGCTAGATTAAGGTCACCTTGTGTTTGGCCTAGATTAGTACCGCCCGAGGCTGCCGCGCCGATATTTGAGTCAACTGTGTAATCAGCACCAATTGCATATCCTGCTCTGGCATTTGAAGTTAATAAGTCAAGGTATTCAAAGTTTGTATCAAATGTAACTCTTGACTGAATTCCAACTACTGAAATATTTCCAACAATTGTGTTTTCAAATGCAATTGTTCTATATGTAAAATCGTACTCGTCAAATACAAGTGCAGTACTTGGACGAGTAAATGTATCCGAATCGATACCATTAATTAAGAAGTTTTGCTTTAATCTATAAACACCCATTGTGCCAAACGATGTTGCTTCTTGTAGTCCAGTATCACCAGTGACAACTCCACTTGACAGATCAAGTCTCCAAATCTTTGCTTGAATTGCACTTCCACTGTTGCACAATGATGTAATTGATGCAGCTGGTATTTCTACAACAGTTTCTGATGCATTTACCACGTCGTATGGTTGATACAATCCGCTGTCGTGTAGAATTTCTATTTCGCTTGCATTTAACGGATAATTTTTTAAGTCGTATACATATATTGATATATCCCCGGCTGCGCCTGTAAATCCTCGATTTACAACCGAACTAGGCACACCAAGTGACCCCCCTCCTTGTTCGGTTACACTATCAGTTGAATTAAATACGCCACCTGTCGAACTTTGTATGAATAATGTAGTATCTGTTCCGTCATAGTTGGCAAACGCAAGAATGCCAACTGTCGAATTTTGGCTAATTTCTTCGCCGTTGGTTAGACTCGATGTTTGGTCGCCAGCAAACACTAATTCTTGCGAAACTGCAAATATCTTAGCTGGCTGAACATGATCCTGTGCAAGAGTAATAGCAGTCGCTTCTTCGTCCGGGTCACTATCGGCAGCAATCATTCCAAATGTACCGTAACTGTTGTTACCAGTTAGTGATCGAATCTGTGAGCCTGTGCCTGCATAGTAACCAATATGACAATAATAAGTAAATACAGATACCAATTCGGCTAGTGCGTTATTAATAACTACAATACCGTATCCCAAATCGTTAATTTGGGTATAGTCGTTTGCCAGCATTGACTTGTTGCCAGCACCTTGCAGGACAATCTGCTGAGACGATGCGCTGGCAGTAAAGCCGTTGCCATTGTTGCTGTTTTCACTTATGATTAAAGTTGCGCTAGCAACGCCAGATCCGTTGTCTGCAACATAGTTTGCAATAGCATTAATTTGGTATCGCACTCCGTTAACAAAATACGATGCAGGAGTCTTGGGACGCCTAATTCCTAATCCAGATGTTGAAGCTGCTTCAACATCTATTGTAAAGTTGTTGCTTTTACTAGTAATGGTAACAGGCATATTGTAGGTATATCCGTCAACAAACATTCCTCCTGCAAACGTCTTAATATTTTTACTTGCACTAAAACTTGAACATGTTTGTACGTACGGTGATTTAGTTTGGATCGATCCTTCGGGATCAAGCACCATCATAAATCCGCCTTGGCGCTGCGCTGTTAAGTTTCTTACAATGGTACCGTCATTCGCTAAGAATACATCTATCTCGCTGTTGTTCTTTGGCGTACTCAAAGGATCCGTTGGATCGGTTAAATAGTGATATCCGTAATGTCCGGCAGTAACACCGGTGTCTGGATCTATTTGTGCTTCACCGGAGTTAGTTAATATAAGTCCGTCGAGCACTGCGTCTCTATAAAAATATGTTCTAGCTGATGCACTTTGACTCACACCAGGCGCAGGTCGAATAATTACACGTCTAAATTCGTCACCCTTGACCGAAGTGTTGTTAGGAATACGTATAGGAAGTTGCTCTTCGTATATGCCCGATTCGATAATAATTGTAATTTGTGTTGCTTTAACCAAGTTACCAAAATCTAATTCTTCGTTGGCTGTAAATTCAATTGATGACAATAGTTCTAATTCAACTGTGTCATAAGTAGGATTACCGGGTGTTTCGGATCCTCTTGCATAGGTTACGATTCTGCCAACAGCGCCGCTGGTCTTTCCTAGTATAACTTTACCCGGAATAAGATCAGCATTTGGTGTAAGATCAGACGGATTGCCGGATTGAATAGTATATTTGTCCGGTCCGCTGTGAATCCACAAATTATAGTAGTTAGGTGCTTCGACTAACATTGGATCGTCAGTAGTCTGGTCAATTGTATTTAGAACATCGTCAAACCTGTTGCTAACAGCAGTATACCACTGATCAGAAGTTGTGCCCAATGCACTTGCAATTTCTGCAAGTATAAGAGTCTTGGCTTGTAAAATTCCAAATGCTGTTTCGGTGTATTGCCCATTTGGGTCAATTGCAATTTCGGAATTTGGATTTGCAAAGTACCGAAGTCCTGCAAATCTTGACAAATAGTTATGTTTAATCGTTGTAGTACTTGCTTCGATGTCTAACTTAACGCTGTCTAGTATTAGTCCAATATCTCTACTGTAAGTCGCTTCAGAATAAACAAAATTAGGAAATTCTGCATTGACAGCTAACATTGTAGCTGTAATGATCTTGGCACGTTCAGACTCAATTGTTGTTGCAACAATTGTCTGATTTCCTGCAGTTTGGTATCCAAATCCAGTTAACGAATTATCTGTTGGCAGCAAATAAGAATTAAATGTATCTGTGCCGTCTTGGTATTGAATTACTTGAACATAAGGACCTGCTTCAACCTCGGATGCTTCCTGTATTCGTGCTGCTTTAGCACACGCTGCTTCGACACTAGCAAACGAATAGCTGTTGCTACGGCCTTTTTTACCAGGAGGAGACAGCGTTTGGGCATCATTGCCTGCTTTTGTAACATAAAGATTTACGGTGCTACTATAAGAACTGCTGTCAACATAAAATTTTGTTGCTGCTTGTAAGTCATGCTGACTGTTTGGCGTTCCTAGTCCTGCAAACGGTGTAGGGTGGTCGAATAAATCCAGTGCTCCAGTCATTGTATCGCCGCCTAAATTTACATAATTTATATCAGCATAACCTTTTGATATCAAAAGGTTATTTTCATTAATTACCGGGGCGCCGTGTGTGTTATTAAATGCATTAACAAGAGAAGTAGTATTGCCGCTGACTAATGCATCCTGTATAAAATTACTGTATGCCGCTACTGTACCGATCCTAAACGGACTTTGCACAGATGGCGCAGGATCGGTACTTATTTTAGCATTAATTGATTTAACTATTAATTTATCCCCTGCAACTTCAAAGCTCACAGTGTTTTTAGGATCACTTGGGTCGTTTGTGCCAGCATCTGAAACAAATTCAAAGAATCCAATTCCGGTGCTGTCTTGCTTTACTAAAGTAACTTTGCCTTCGTTGCCAATTAATGTATCGGGTGTATCGGTAAGAGTGGTAAAATCAATATTCCCACCGAGACCAAAGATTGCATACAGTTCTGTAAAGTTTTCATTAACTTTGCGAAAACTTTCTCTAATACTGTCTCCGGTGCCGTCGTTTCCTTCTACTCCGGTATTAACATCTTGTTTTGCCATATTATAACTCCATTAAACAGCAGATTGTGCTAGCTTATCCATATCAAAATTTACCGAAACGCCGCAACCACATGCCGATGCAGCATTTGGATTGTTGATCTCAAAATTAGAACCTACCAAGCTGCGCACATAATCAATCTCAGTGCCAATTAAAAACATTAAACTCGTTGAACCGATTATAAATTTTCCAGTGCCTGCCTCGACCACTTCGTCGCCGGCGCGAACCTCTGACTCAGAGCCAACTGTTCCCCAATCGTACTCAAATCCGGCGCAGCCACCACCTTTTAAATTAAGACTAATTCCATAAACGTTATTCTCGTCACAGATTGCATTAATTTGTGTTTTTGCTGACTCAGTTAGTGTGCAAATATTCATAATAATTCCTTCTATATATTTATTGCTATTTTTTATAATCTTAATGTAAATACAGTATGTTCATTAAACAAAGTACCATTGAGACATCCTATATAAGAAAAAGCAAGCTTGGTGCGGAACATGTCTATTCTAGGAAGAAAACAATTGTACATTTCCGTTGCGATAATTGCAACTCGGAATTTACTAGATCACGCGGGAGCATGGATCCAAAGAGACTAAGTAATAATTATTTTCATGTTTGTTCTGCATGTAACGTAAAGCAGTTCGCCCAACGCAAGGGCGTCGAGCGTAAAAGTGTATGGACAATGAGTGCTAGCAGCAACTTGCCAATTGGCAAGTTATGAAGGCTTGCGCAATGTGTTAACTGTGGTTGCAGTTGCTTTTTGATCGTTGCTTACGCCGCGGATCTTTTTCTCCAGAGTCTGCATTCGCTGATCCTGTTCGCGCAGCTTTTGCTCTAGGCCTTGTACATATTTCTGTGTAGGAACACTGCGTTCAACGCCGTCTTCGCCTAACATAGAATAATGGTCTACTCCTTGGCCACGGAGTCCTCCAAGTACTCGGTTTGGATTTTTATCAGCAGCAGGTGCATTTACGCGACTATACATTTGTTTTATATGATTCATACTGATATTTATCATGCACGCATTACCAAATAATATTATTTGAGCAACATATAAACGGTATAATATTTGGGCTTAAAGTAAAATTTCTGACGGATAATGTCTCCAGGTCCATCGACAACTGTCATTACCGTTGTTGCCTTGCGTAGAAACATGTTCTTGCCAGTGTACCAGCAAAACGCAAAAGGATTAAAACAACGACAGTCATTGGTATCCATTGTCCGATACTTAATCATCCAGTCGCAAATAGTTTGATGATCTGGGTTGTGCCAGTTATCTGATTCAAGTTTTGGCACGAATGCAGCCTCTCCGAACATTACGAACATGCATTCCAGCATCGCTATTCGAAACTCCGGTCGGCCTAGCCACTTTTGTTTTCTGTTGTGCATGCTCATGTAACCTTTCGCAGGACAAATTTTTCATTTTGCTTTCTACCATAATATCTGCATGTGGAGAAAATTCTAAGGCCCAGTCATTGACTGCATGATTCCACATAAAATCGCTGTGTGCGCGTAGTTTGCCTTTTTTGTAGCCCTGTGCTAGCAAAGTCGGCATGTTGGGTCTTACAGAGTCGCTATGACCGTCTAAGACGTCTGCACGGCTCACGCTATAATGTATAGCAGGCCTAATGCCGCGCCAGCTGTCGATCACACGCTTGAATCTGTCATCAGACGGCAATATGTATTCGCCTTCTCTGCACCAATGGTGATGTATATCTAGGACCAGGGCCAAGTCTTTGGATAATTCAAGGCTGTCTTCGATGCCCCACTTGTTTTCATCGTTCTCAATGGTAATGCAGTTTCGTGCTTCTGTAGACAATCGTTGAAGCGCACGCTTGATACCGGCTGGACCTTCGCGTCCTGCGATGTGGACGTTACACTTGAAATCTTGGAACTTCTGTCCATAGCCCATCCACCTGATGAGATTCGCATGATATTCAAACTCCGCTATACTTCTATTTACAATTTCCGGGTTATCACTGGCAAGGACGACGAATTGTCCGGGATGCATTGATATTCGCACATCAAGGGCTCGTGCCGCGTCGCCGACTTTTCTGTAATGGGTATCACAGTACGCAACCACGTCACTACGAGTCCAAAAATAACTCCAATCAGCATGGGTAGCACAAGGAAGCTGATTGCTACCCAATCTAACCATACGAAGTTCAGGAATAAGGGTTCCAACATATTCTACCAATCTCTTTGCAGCAGCTGAGTTGTGTACCATAATGTCCCATAGCCGCTGTTCTGCGACATCACGTGTTTGTCTGTTAAGCCATGCAACTGTAGTGGCCCGCTCGGTTAGAGGACGTTGTAATTCCTCTAGAATCTTTGTCTTCTGTGTCTGATCCGGATGCAAGTATTTACAGGCCCAACCAATCCGCTTTATATCTTGTTTAAACATATTTTTTTCCGTATTTGCAAGCAATTGTATAAATACAGTATACACTATTTACAAGGGAAGTCAATGGCAAACTTATCAAAATCAAGAAAAAACAAATATCATCTAATATACAAAACTACAAATTTAATTAACAGTAAGGTTTATATAGGCGCACACTCTACTAACGACATTAACGATGGATACATGGGTAGTGGAAAAATGCTACACTATGCAATTAAAAAATACGGTGCAGAAAACTTTAAAAGAGAAATTTTGCATCTGTTCGATTCTCCTGAGGAGATGTTCGAAAAAGAAAAAGAAATTGTCACTGAAGAATTTGTTAGCAGGTCTGACGTTTACAACATTGTAACTGGAGGTTTCGGAGGATTTAATAAAGGATCAAAGAATCTTAGACATATTACTAATACCAACACAGGCGAAGTTATAGCAGTTGACAAAATTAAATTAAAAGAATTCTTAAACAATGGTTGGTTTTTAGGAGGAGTAGAACCGTCTAACAAAGGAAAGGTTTATGTTTATAAAGGTAATAACCGAATAGCAATAGATTCTCTTGAAGTAGACAAATACCTTAAGGAAGGCTGGCAGTTGGGTTATGCCAAATCTCCTACTAAAGGAAAAATATGGATATACCATAAAATCAAAAATAGATATACTTTATGCGAAGAAGCTGAACTTGAAGATTATATAAATCAAGGATGGATTAAAAAGAAGTGGGCACCAATTAAAAAAGGATCAGTTTGGATTAATAAAGAAGGACAAAGGAAAAGAATAGATAAAGATTTATTAGACGAATATTTATTATTAGGATGGACTAAAGGCAGAAAATAAAATTTATACTTTACCTGCTAGTATTTTAAAGATTTTATAATACGTATTCTTACATTGTTGTAAGGCCCAATCCAGTTGTTTTGCTGGCATGTCGTCGACAACCAAGTCAATATCCTTTTCTAAGTTATTATTTGAATACATCCTTTTGAACATCAAACGGTTGTGATCGTCTAGCTTAAATAGGATGCGCTTGATTTCAGATCTCTTTTGTTTTGGTGTCATGCTGTATTATATACTCTTATTTCCAATTTTGAAGAGGCCATGCATCAATACAATCGTGGATGTTAGGTTCGCCATGAAACACTGCTATACTAGTATCTGGCAAAATAGTCGGATTACCTGGTGATTTAAATGTGCGCTTGCCGTTGACTATTACAAGTTCCTGGCGTCCGCGCATTTCCCATTTGTAACTTTGCATCCATTCGTCAGGCCAAAACGCATAATCTTTTATGTTCTTGTACATAAAGTCTTGATCCCCAGGATATCTTCGTGTATGGACTTGTATATTTGAAGTAAAGTCTTTGTAAAGTGCATTGTGTGTGCCTGTAGTAACTCGAAATACACTGCTGTTCATCCTGTCCCAATTTTGTCGGACTTGGCGGTTGAAGTCTCTAATGATCAAAAAGTTGTTGTTTGGCTTGTAGGTAAACAGTTTATCGATACTTCTAAAAATAATCAAATCTAGGTCTAAAAACAAAACAGTTCCGTCAAACGGCAGATCGCTGCTGAGAAAGTAAGGCTTGTACCACCATCCTGTTACAGGCAGATCAGGCAAGGACTCTATTCTAATATTTGGATCAATGCCCTTGCTGTTTTCAGTAAAGCAAACAAACTCATGATCCACACTGAGATTTCGTTTAACCATGTTGTACAAGTTGTTGACATATTCTGGGCTGTACTTTGTACCCCACTTTAGACAGACGACATATCTTTTGCAGTCGGCTACCAAAGGAAGGCCTGCTCTAACACTGGCCTTCCTTTGTCGCTTTTCGTCCTTGGTTTCAGTCAATGGAAAAGATTGCACTGTTCGCGCCATGTTCGGAACACTCTGCGCTTACACACCAGCAACGGTCAAGTGTTGCCTCGCGAATAAGCTTATCAGCAAATAAAAACGCATGTTCTGCAAATTTCTCTGCTCCTACACCGTTGAATACTCTTATCTCAGCCAATCCCAATTGTTGTAATTCAAGAAACTTGTACAAGAATGGATCGTCTTGGTCGATTGCAGTCTTGTGATCAAAGTTATCTTCTAGCCATGCCTTTAATGGTTTGAGACCACCAAAGTCCACAGCCCAATTTTTATTATCAAGATTGTTACATCCAAATATAAATTTAAATCCCAAACTGTATCCGTGTAGTAGATGACAATGCGAATGGTCTGCGTTGGGTTGTCGAAACACTGCCGATAAGCCAATTTGGTGTCCGTATGTTTTAGTTGAATAAAATGCCATTATAACTCCTATGTTAATGGAGTGTGCGGAATATTTTGAGTGGGGCGAACACATAGTCCACTTCTATTCTTTATAATAACATGAAATAAAGGCCACGTCAACTAATTTCGTCTCTAACTTTTTTAACTTCGGTCTTTACATCGACTAAATCAATGGAATTTTTTATCATCATTTTAACTAAAAACATAATAGTAATCATGGTCCAGAACCACCATGAAACTGCAATCACAGACCACGCAATTAATACCACTAAAAATATATTGTGTTCGCCAATTAGATTTAGGTGGTAGAGTGCACCACTGCCACCTACGAATACTACAGGAATAATAAAGGCCAGGCGGCTCCATATTCTGGCTTGTATTCTGACATTATTTAATTTGTGTTCCATATATGTATTTAAATCTTATTGTCAATTGTTAAACTAGCCGTATTACACATCATGAAAATAGCGCCCGATGGGCGCTATTTTCCTTATTATTAGATGTTATGCAGGTGACTGCGGCTGCGCCCCACCTGCATTTGCAGGGCTAACTCTTGTTACACGAACGTAATGAAAGCTGCGCCAGCCTTCGGCGTTTAGGTCCCATACTGTGACATTTTTAGCGTCCACTGGGTTTGTTTCCTTGACATCCTGTCCAATGTCCGCTTCGCTTTTCCACTTGTGTTCGGGCAAGTATTGAGGAGCAAGTGTGCATGTCATTACACGCTGGTCTCCATTTAACTTATTGAACGTAACTTGGTATACATCTTTGTATAGCATCCCCAACAACATTCCTTTGGTAGGAATATCCTTTAGTGTTGCCAATGATTCATCGGGTTGTGATAAGTTTGTCTGCGAGTCCAAAATCTACTGCCTCCTGTGCTGATAAGAATGTGTCAAACTTCATGGTTTCATAAAATTCGTCGTATTCTTTGTTTTGACTGTTGTGTTTAACGTAGAGCTCTGTCAAGCGTTCATTAAGACGCTTAGATTCTGCATGACTTCGAATAGTATCTTCAATCTGCAGTTCTGTAACGTGTACAGATCCGCTGGTGCCGCGTGTGCCACTGCTCACGCGATGGATCATTGTGCGACTTTCAGGTAACACAAACCGCTTTCCTGGTGTTCCGGCTTGTGCTAACAAGCTTCCCATGCTAGCAGCTTGACCTATTACAATTGTTTTAACGTCGGGCTTGATAAACTGCATTGTGTCGTAAATGGCAAGTCCTGCTGTAACTGCGCCGCCACCGGAATTAATGTAGAGACTGATATCTTTGTCGCTGTCAGCAGCCTCCAGAAACAGTAATTGTGCTACTATCAAGCTGGACATTGTATCTTCTACAACGCCTTGCAACATAATAATACGATCCTTGAGTAGGCGACTAAAGATATCGTATGAGCGTTCTCCTCGACTGTCTTGCTCGACGACCATTGGTACTAGTGGCATTGGATTCCTTTCTAATGCATTACTTTTAAAATGATGGTATCTGCGTTGATACGACCGTTTAGTTTCGTGTCGGTGGTTTTGATTACTTCCATGAACTTGCGCAGCTTGATCTTGCCCGCTGCTTTAAATTCCTTAAGTTGGTCTTCAGTTTTGCGCAATGTCTTTTGCACGCTTTTTGTTTCGTCAAATCCAATAATTGTAGTTCCTTTAACAGTCATTGTATTTGTATACTCGTCTGCAACATACTTCCCGAGCTTGCGCGTCTTGGTATTGAAGATCCAGATCTCTGTAGAGTTAATAAGTTCTGTTGGGTTGACCGAAGTAAGCTGATACTTGTCATCCTTATCTTTGTACTTCAACTTTGCAATCAATTTGTCTGCACTAACTGCCTTCTTGACACGCGGCTTACGAGTAGCTTTTGCAGATTCAATTACCATCATGCACGCACCATCTACTGTTTCCAATGCATCAAGGTATGCCTTTGCATCTTTCTTAGCAAGGTGATTATACCCTTCTCTAAATTGCGATGCAAGTTCTTTTTTAATAGGGTCCTTAATCTTGGCAATCGACTGAGGAGTAGGCATATGATTGGCTATAAGCCGAGCTTCGTTGAGTTCGCTTTTGTAAAATCTTTGAATTTTACGTGCATGGGCTTGCGAAACTTTCTTGGTTGCAAAATGTGCAGTAAAGTCAAACCCTTTTGGATTGAAATTCTTTTTGTCGGTTATAAAACTATCAAGCCATTCTTCGATAGCGTCACATGCGTCTTTGGATTGCTCTGTAATGCGTTCTTGTATCGAAGGTGCAACCGTAGATACCTTTTTAGTTTCAGTTTTCTTTTCTTCTACAATTGCTTGTCCTTGTTCGATCAAACCTTCTACAAATTTAACAATTCCAAGTTTGTAGTCATCGGGTACGATATCGGCCTGAACTCTTAACAAGTAGGCAGTTGTGGCCCAGTGACTGTGGTTCGAGATTCTCCAATCAGTGAGCTTGTTGATAACAGCAACTGTCTTTTTGTCGTAATGTGTCTTAATATACAACTTAATCTCTTCGCCCCAGCCTCTAGAGTCAACTTCGTAATGGATGTACCATTTTGCCCATATCCAACTGTCGGTTGGTGTTAATGCAATTCCGCTTTTACGAACTGCCCGTACTGTTTTTTTCTTTTTTGGCATAAGCGATTTGGCCATGCAATTCTCCTAGTGTTAATATACAGTATACAGTTATCTCTGTAGATTGTCAATACGAACCGTAGTTGAGATTGTAAAATGTTTCTTGTTTTTTTGTAATAGTAAAACAATACACTACTACAGTCAAATGAGGCGCAGGGTCATAGAATGCTTGTACAGTTGTCTCAGTGGACGTTTTGCACAAGTATGCAAGCCAAGGCATTCGGGGTGTCATATCTTGCAATTTACCTAGATACACTTTGCTGTCAGAAATTGCCAGAGATTTAGGGTCGTAGTCAAAGTTAAAAGTTACAGATATTTTCATTCTACATCTTCTACGTTGCACATATCTCCAAACCTGAGCCGAAAATAAGTCTCGTATTCTGCAGGCAGATTCCACGTTGTTACACAGTGTCGAATAGTACCAGTGCCGTCGGTTAACACAGTTTTATCCTCCATTGCACCATGGGCCCGAAGGTACTTTACCCATTCAAGCTCTTCCCAGTTGCGCAATGCATCACAGACTGCCTTTTCTTGCCCGTACAACATAAGATTGTATCGTTGTAACTTTAACGTAACCTTAATCATTCTACAAGGTGTTGTCCGTTTGCTACCAACACCATTAATATTTTATAGTTGTTGTATGCTTTCATCACAGCTGGATTATTGTCTCTTATCTTTGCTTCAAACTCTAATTTCTTTATATATTCACTTTCCCAACTGTGCCGGGGATGAAATACCAATGATTCTATACTATAACATAAGTCAGTAAAGTTTGATTCCGACAGCGTAATTTCTACTCCGTTGGATGTTTGATAATTAATAGGAGAGATCAGTGAACCTGGTGTTTGTGTCTGCCAATAGTCTTGAGGGACTGCTGTATGGTAGGTGCGATGGCTGGGTTGAATTATTGCGCCAAACCGCTCCTGTAGAATGTCTTGACCAGATTTGTTATGTACGCTGTCCACTAATATTTTTCATTTTCTAAATTTTCAGAATCCTTAATGTCATCCAGCAACAATAGCGTCGAATAAGCTGCGGATAAATCTTGTTGTGCTTTAACTAAAGCTTCCACTGCAGAATCTGTCCTGCGAAGGTCCACGCTACGAAATCTTCGTATTTTTTCTAGAGTTTGTGTCGCCAACGAAATGTCAAATTCGTCACCTAACTTTACTAAATAGCCTCTATCTGGATTTAAGAGCTTAACTTCTTTGTGTGTTAGTTCACACAAGTATGCACCACCTGCTGTTTGTGCAATAATCTTCATTTTATTCTACCTCTTTTTAATTTTAATCCATCCAAAGCTTTAGATTTTCTCTCCGACTTTAAATCCCCTGAATGTTTTGAATCTTGGGAAGCGCAAGCTGTATGTGCCGTCTTGGTTTTGTGTCACAGCGTCTGCACGTATTTCAGCCAACTGACCAAGAAGGCTATTACGATTATTCCAAAAGTCGGCTCTCTGAGCGTCAGAGAAGCCGCCGCCGCAATTGACCACAATATCTTTCCCGTCATCTTCCCCAGCGCATATGATAGCCCCGAGTCTTCCTTCATTTCGCCCAGTTCCTTCTTCAAATCCAGTAATTGTCAATGTAACTTCGATAAATGGCTTGGACTTCAACCAAGCGTGCACTCGTTTGCACTTGTATGGTGCATCGGGGTCTTTGATCATCACACCTTCGTACTTTTCCTTAACAGCCTTGGCATTAATTTCTACAAAGCGGGCCTGGCCTACTTCGGTATCCAAGTCAACTTCTTCCCAATCCAGTGCCTGTACATGCGGCATTTCTGCAGCATGCAAGTCCGCCCACGCTTTGGTGATAGCACTACGATATGTCTGTGTCTTATTCCACTCTCCTAGTACAAAAGCATCTAGCGGAATAGTATCAAACAAGTGCAGTACAGCATCTGTTGCTTTCTTGCCGTCTTTGCGCTGCAATTGCTTCATCAAGTCCTGAAAATCAGCACTCATTATTTCGCCATCGAGCACAACTGGATAAGGGGTTGGGTTATTTTTTACCACCCCGCGGATTTCATCGATAATATGATCAAAGTTGTGAAACTGTTTGCCGTTGCGGCTAAATATCTCAATCTTGTCGCCATTAACGTCATGTATAACAACATTGCACCTAACGCCGTCAAGTTTGACTTCGATCTGCTTTTTACCAACCATCTTGCTTGCGTGGTTTGCGCTGTCGTGTGCAAGCTGACATGCAAATACATCAACTCCCCAGTCAGCACGTCCTGCTGCTTTGCAAGCCTTGTTTACAGTACTCTCGCTAAACCCTGCTCGCATGTCTTTGATAAGAATGCGACGATACCAGCCGTTCCATTGCTCCTGTGTTGCTACATCCATGCAAAGTGCAATAGCGTCTCTTGCAGCGTGTCCTGTAAGCTCGCGCTTGTACAGCATAGTTGCTAAGTCTTTGAATGCTGGCCATGCTAGTCCTTGGCCACCCGATGCTGTCTTCTCGGGCACTTTCTTAACGCCAAACGTAACCATCTTGTCAAACGTAAAACGCAGACCTTCAAAGAACTCTGCTATGTTGTCGTCGAGTGCAGTTGTAATAATTGCCTGCTTGTCAAGCCTGCCACTGGTTTCTTCTATCTGTTTGATGATGTCTTGGGGTTGTTTGCGCATTGGATTCTCCATTTATAATGTACTATAGCACTTTACAGCACAGCAGTCAAGACAAAAGGCGCAATGCGCCTTTTGTAATACATTGGATATTAATTAGATAATTCAGCTGCAACTGGCGCCCGCGAGCTTGAGAATTCACCGTCAACTAATCTGATCAGCCGACGCATCTTACCGGGTGCTTTATCCTGCGTTTCAAAATTAGTGTATGCACGAGTCACAGCAATTGGGCTAAGAAATGTCCAGATAATATTTTCCTTGGGTGTTGTTGTCTCGGTTATCATGGCTGTACAAACGGAGCCTTTGATGTAATTTCCTGATGTTCTGTATTCGAATAGTTTTATGTTCTTCCTTTTATAAGTTATTTTTCAAAGCTGACAGCAGCTACAATGTCTAGTACAATTTACGGGCCCAAGCTGCTATTCTAAAGACTATGTCTTCGGTTGTCACGCCATTTAAGCAAGGACTAGAATATTTTTTTCCTCGCTTCACTTTGAAAAATTTAAAATTGTGTTAACGATAGCCTATAGCAGTGTCACCGGATCGTTGCTCGAGCAAACTTTCCAATGCCCTTCACAGGGGCCAACACAAAATTGATGCAGTTGTTATCTGTTATGGTATTGCCACATAAGCGCGTTGCACCTTGCGTGGACAGCACCTTCAGTTAAATCACTGCTGTGATCGTGCTGTAGGTGAATTGGGTGTTTTAAGAAACCTGGCGGAAACAATTTGAGATTTATCTTTGTTTCTTTGATAGACTTTGGCGGCGACTTTGCCAGGTTGCTGTTGCACCAGTAACACATATTGCCCTGCTCTGCTGCATACTGTTCGCGTATTTCTCTGCGTTCTTTTGAGTCAGCTTTGCTGTATAACACAGGCAATTTGTAATTGTACATACATACTTTCTTTTAATGTTGGCGAGAATGACGAGATTTGAACTCGCAGCCTTCGGATAGACAATCCACTGCTCTACCAATTGAGCTACATCCCCATTTTACGTTGTGCTGCCCATTTCAGGCATGTTGCTATGCTTACACTAAAGGGTTCACAACGTAGTTTTATCTTGGCAGAGAGGCAGGGATTCGAACCCTGGGAACTCGTTAAAGTTCGTCGCATTTCAAGTGCGGTGCCTTAAGCCAGACTCGGCCACCTCTCCGTATTACTGTTATTTACCAAGAGTTCCTAAAAATTCAAGTCTTTTGAATCTTTTGAATTCTGCTTCTGCTGTAGCGAATATTTTTTCCGAGGCAAGTAACACGCTCTTTTTCTTGGTCTGTCTGTATTCTGTTGTTAATCTAAAGTAATCAAGTTTGTATTTTTCAAAACGCTTTTTAATCAGTGTGGTTGTTCCGGGAGATGTGCCTCTGTGGTACTTGTGCCACTTTGCAATCTCCTGTTCCCATTCTTCAAACTGTTTTAACTTTTGATCCATAAAAGCAATTTAACACATTTCTTGTGATGTGTCAACGACTAAGTAATTCATTGGCCATCTGATGGTTTGTTTCTGAGTGACCTTGTTCGTCTGCTCTTACCTTGAGTACAACGTCTCTTAGTGTTGCGGATTGGCTTAACTTGTAATAATCAATTGCAATTTGTGGCGCAGGCACGTTTTCGACTGTGCCCACATCAATTTCTGCAAGATACTGAGTATAACTTATAACAGCTTCTTCTTCAAAGTATCCTACCAGTCGATGTGCAGTTTTTGGAAACAGAGCGTACATTACAAAATAGAAATGCCAAAATAGAAATTGTGCTAGCAACACCAAGCATCTTTCGAAGCGACTAGGCTGTGCAATCTCAATAAAGATCATGAGGTGCATGCGTTCGTTTTCTGCTTCGTCCAGCAGCACCTTGATCCACTTTCGGTCATCGGGCGCCATGTTTCGTAGACTTCTTAGGTGATTCCACATTCCTGCAACCATTCCAGGAACACCAGCAACTGTTTCAAGTACAACAGCACGGTGTCCATAACGTTTGGCAAAAAAGGTATCAGCAAACCATCTAAAAACTTTGGTTAACCCTAGCGCAATGTGGTCGGAAATGTTTTGTGGTTCTGTATGCTTAAACTCTAACAATTGCTTTTCTCTTCTTCTTCTTGCGTGTCTTATCAAGTTCTCTTTGGAGCTCAAGGTTGTAGCTATCAACATCGTTCTTGTGTGTTATCCATACAAGGAACAATGCTGGCCAAAATACTAATAACCAAAATACCCACCACGCCCAATGTACTCCTGGAGTTCTAACTTGCATATTATTTCCTAAAATTAATCTTCGTTGTGTTCGTCTTTAATGGTTCTAGATGATTGATTACAATCACCAAACGGAATGCCATCAATGTGAACTAAAACACCCAGCTTGTTAGCAAGGTTCGCTATTTCAATAATTGCAATGTCTGGAAATGCAACAAGTGGAAGGTTGTTTGTATTGTAACTTGTTGTCATGTAGTCTTCCTTGGTTTCTGTTGTCCGGTTATCGTACTCGACAAGACCTTTCAAATTAATATCATCTTTCATCAATCGAGCCAACGCCGTGAGCTCTGTACGGTAACGACGCATAATAGCATTTTGTGCTGTACCATGGTGGTAGCCATTTTTGGCTTCAAGCTGCTTGACTCGACTAATTTCCTCATCTAAGTCAGTGATCATATCTTTAAGATTTTTCATCGTAGATTCCAATGGTAATTGAGGCAAACTTGCCAATTGTGTCTGAGTGATTGTGATTGAACTTTTTGCCGCAACTGTCAGAATGCGTTCTTTGTTTGCAAGAGTTTCTAATGCGTTGATTTCATCCTCTAACTCAACAGTAACGTCAAATCCATGTTCACTTAGAAATTTGTATAGAAGAGCAGTAACAGTAGTCTTCCCCATTCCAGCGACAGCAGTTACGTTAATGTTAATATCTGACATAAAGTTTCCTTTATAAAGTTGGTTGCGCGGGCAGGATTCGAACCTACGACCTTTGAGGTATGAACCCAATGAGCTGACCGGACTGCTCTACCGCGACATAAAGACAATTTAAAAAAAACAGTTACTGAATATTTCATTACTCTATTTACATATACGAGCAATGTGGGTTAGTGCTTAGTGTGTTAATCAACTGCTTTATTAAAAGTATCAAACTTTGTTTCCTTAGGTTGAGATTACACCTTAGGATGGAAGTCTTTGGACCTTACCGTAATCCTTGCGAGGTTAGTTAATCCGTTATCCACATACCAGCCGGACAGCTTATGTATGTATCTTCCAACGCTGCCTTTTTTAGCGTGTGGCGTTTCACGCATCATATACTGCTACTCGTCTATCGATCCTACGTTAGCCTTGCGAGCTATTTGGATCCGCTAAGATCCGACGTTATATTTCCAAACAAACACGTCTGCCTTGCGAGCTTCTGTGCGCCATATTCTACTAGGTAGTATGGCATTAAGCGTCTTTAACAGTACACTGGAGCAGACTCTTGCATTTTAATCAAAGTTGGATTTGAACCAACACCGATTCCAGAAAAGGAATTGCTCTACCAGAGAGCTATTTGCAACCTACTATGATGTGCTACTCCTGTTGCTTCATACCTTGTTAGATACAAAATACAACACATCATCTGTTTTTCACCTTGCGGGCTAATAAACCTTACTTCAAGTCTTGGGTATATTAATTAACCTTCAACTCTTGTAATGCTGCGTTGCCTTTCCGCGCGAACGGTCAGACTATGCAGCTACCTGTTAGTAATCAGCAATCATTAGTTTGGTACATCATAGCTAAACCACCACAGTCTATTAACACTCACCGATCGGCTCCGTGTATATCCTTTCGGACTATAATACTAACTTACTGCCTACCGCCTTTCTACGGACGGACTGCACCTACGAACTAGTCGGTTGCAGTTAACTCAGGCTTGTATAGATGGACAATATAAGAGCAAGCTCTTATAGTGCGGAAGTTTATAGGAAAACTTCCTTTTATCACATTGCTGTGACTACCCTATCAACAAACACCCGAGGATGCCTGTTGCAAGCGGACTACACTCCGCAAATCTTTTTAGTACGTTTAGTTCTTACTAGCAGCGTAACACATGTTTAACAGCGTGTCAACTACTTTAATTTATGTTCTATGAAACCATTGGTTTCATACTTTAAGTAGGAAGTTAACCGCTCGAATTTTGTGATTACACAAGAATAAGATTCTTGCCACTCGTCGTTTTGACCTATTTACTCTCCTATGACACTTCCCTGAGACTCTGCAATCAATAGTTCTGTATGTGTTATACTCTGCAAATAGAGCAGCTTACTTCTTACTAACAGTGTAACACATGTTTAACAGTGTGTCAACTACTTTAATTTTATTTGTAAAAGCATCATCAACAACGTGTTAACTAACTCTATATAAACACTATAGCACTAGTTAACAACGCTGTCAATAACTTTTTAGAAATAAGCTTATTTCCAGTCTATGACTGCTTACAACTTACCGCCATTGCTGACTGGGCCACATACTTGATTTCAAGAGTGCCTGATATTTTACAACCCTGGGCCTAAAGTAGGGTTGACGTGATATTATGGGTTCCAGTATCCCATTTCTCCAGTTGTTGGATTGTAAATAGTGTAGAAGAAACCTGTGGGCAGTGTGCTAGTTGGTGCTGTACCTGTGGTGTTTTCTCTAACTGGTTTGATGACTAATATATCTTCAACTGTGTTTTGTAGCACACCACCAGTTGCATTAATGACAATACTATTTGCTGCTTGAGCGTCCTGTCCAGTAAATGCACCAATTGCTATTGACGCTGCGCCTTGGTTAATTCTGCCTGCTTCAAGAACAGTTGCACCTGTGGCCATAGTGTGTTTTCCGTATAATACTCTTCCTGACATGTTCTGATATGTGTTTTATATATTTATCAGAAGCATTAGAGATATGTGTTGGTGCCCTCGGGGAGAATCGAAATCCCGTCGACGGATTACTAAACCGTTGCTAAACCACTCAGCTACGAGGGCAATTTGGTATCAGTGAGGGAATCGAACCCTGCTTGGATAATTGTGCTATAACGCCTGTAGTAGCACACACCGGTTAAACCTAACCAATACTGACATAGGTAATTTGGAGCGGGTGAAGAGATTCGAACTCTCGACATTTTGATTGGCAACCAAATGCTCTACCCCTGAGCTACACCCGCGTTATTTGATAATACTCATATCTGTATCTGATAATGTTAGTAGAAACAAACTATCGTATCTATTAGTATATATGAACATACGATAAGTATTGGGCAATTTGTGAAACGGTCCATGCCGCATTTTAAATCGCCCAATAACTCCAATAAGAAATTTGAGATGCCGATGTCCTATTTCAATTTTCATAGAAATCATCAAATTCATCATCCAGGTCGATCTCCTGGCTACTGCCACCTGTGTCATATGCTTTGTAGTAATATTCGTTGGGCATCAAAACTCTCACATCTGGTAATACCAGTTGTGCCAGCAGCAATGTTCTGTCACTGATTTCAGTTACATGCCAAGCTGTGCCACATCCGCCACCGAAGCAATGAATTGAGCCATGGGCCCGACCTTTTAAAAATTCTTTAAGCTTGTAACCAGCTGACGTGATTATGCGGTTGACCCGTTTTTTACCGCTTAGTCTTTCTGCATCATCCTCGGTGAGTGTTGTAATCTCAGCACAGTTATCGTTGCCAATGGTAAGTAAACATCTCTTGATTTTGATGCTGCCCTTGGTGCCTGGATTGTCCGGAGTTTCTTTTGTGCTCCATGGCAATTCACAAGTCACGTGGTCGACGTAAAATGTCTGGCCCTTGGTTTTCACAGCCCACATTGGGATGGTTGGGTCTGTTAGGTGTCCTTTGTTAAAGTGGAACACCAAATCTTTGCATGCTATTTCTACCTATGACATTATTTCTCTCCTGTTATATGTCTTTTAATTATTTATATTATGGCAACCTAACTGACGATCTTAATGGGTATTGACTTGCGTCGCAGGGTTTCAGGATTGTTGCCTTTACTACAAACCCTTGTTCGATTAGCAGTTGAGCAAGTTGCACCAGTTTTTAAAATACTGGTGCAACTGCGTTGTTCGTTTGTGTACGCCGTAATGATACAGCATAAAGTCTTTGGAATTTTGCTTCTTGTCAGCAATCAACATATCTTTTACTTCGGGCAACAACAGTCCAACAACTCGGCAAATGTCATCAAGTGTAAAATCATCTGTGCCTGGCCTGCATAGGTACGAGTTAGCTGTACGACGATATTCCATGGTTAGCATAATTACATACGGGTCAAACAGTTTGATCGCTGCAACGTTTTTTGTTAAGTCTGCATCATTTTGAAAAATTGGATGCAGACAATATGCTGCAATTGCAGCCGGGGTCGCGCCTAGTTGGTTGAGAATTTCAATACCTTCATCGATGTGGTTCATTAATTTGACGCCGCTTCGATCAGTGATATCATCTTTATAATAATCGGATATCGCCGAGTATTCTAAGGACCGCATTATGTATATCTCCATTGTTGTTTCGATAGCATTTTTACAACAGGCTTCAGCCATACTGCTAAGGTTGAATACAGTTTTGCGACAAGTCGTTAATAACTACTGTTTAGGTCGAATTGTTATCAACTTAGTTGATTTCTTATCTAGAATCAATCAACGGCTCAGAGGTTGTAACAAATTGGTGCCCCCAATGGGATTTGAACCCATATACGCGGGGTTAGAAGCCGATGCATAACCGTCATGCTCCGGGGGCGTTGTTTAGCGAAAGAGGAGTCGATTTTTGAGTTCACACTGCACTTCTGTATTTGTTGGCATCGGCGGAGATAATCGAAATCTACCTTTTGGGTTTTGGAGACCCATCTGCGTCCTACGCTCACCGACAATAATTTTCTGTTCCTAATGTCATACTAAGTTGTTTTGGTCGGAGTAGAAGGATTCGAACCTTCGACCCTCTGCTCCCAAAGCAGATGCGCTAAACCAGACTGCGCTATACTCCGTATATTTGAAGTTAGCGAACTGCGCCATACTCCGTTATTAATAGCTTCGGCACCTAAAACTGTTTTATACATTGACTGTACAGTATTTAGTTGAGCGTGTCAACAAGTATTTACGAGAAGATTCGAACTTCTACCTCCGGTTCCAAATGCTGCAAGGCGTCCGGCGAACTACCATTATTCTACATAACTACTGCTCGTCCGTTCCTACGTTAGTTTCTTCCGACATCGCTATACAGTAGTGTCCCTGCTTTCCTGCCAGGTTTACTTCGCTTTGCCAGTGTGCCTGCCTAGCCCTGCCCTAGTTCACGGTTTTTACGCTTTGCAACATGTTACACACTGGTTCCACTCTGCTCTCCCGGCGCTGCCGCCCGGTCTTTCAGTATGGGTCTTTCGTTGCCCCCTAACGCGGTGACTTTCGATCTCTTAGCGGATAATTTAATCCGCGTTTAACTTATAGCTTCGACTAACTAAAATGCTGGATGGTCGGGTAGGATTCGAACCTACAACCTTCTGTACCAAAAACAGATGCTCTACCAATTGAGCTACTGACCAATATTCTTATAAAATTCCACAACACAAGGCAGTCCGTATATCTTTAAGATACTGCTCTTCGGTAGGAGTAAAAGCTTGCTGCACCGATTAAATGTTCTTTCCTTGACTAGCTAAGGAATTCTAGGGCTGGAGGAGAAGGAATCGAACCTCCCAAAAATCAGATTCAAAGTCTGATGCATCGCCATTCTGCTACGTCCTCCAATGTTCTTATAATGTTTCGTGTTGCGTACTTGTGCCAACTGTTGTGTCTGTCATATATCTCAGCACCAAGTTAGCAATGCTTACTGCTAGAATAATACTTGCGCTTGCGCCAGGCGCAAGTATATCAACTATTCCAACAATTTCGACCAAGCTTGCAACAAATAATGCTATGTTGAAAATAACTGTTCTGTAACCTTTTAAAAAATTCATAATACCGTCTCCTTGTTGATGGTACTTATATTTATGTGTAGTAAACTTCATACCACGCGGCGCGTATTGTATTTGGTACGGGCGGGGAGACTCGAACTCCCAAACCTTGCGGTGTCACGACCTAAACGTGATGTGTCTGCCAATTCCACCACGCCCGCATATTCAAATACTTTCTATTTAAACAAGACTCGTTTTACTGTATCTCTAGAACCTCAATTCATATTGAGATTTTTTTAATGTAGCATTCGTACTACCGCAAATTATTCAGGAGCGCAAATCCAGCCTGTGCTACCTGTTTCAAAAGCGTCCATTGTGATTTCATCACCTGCATCGAGCGCGGCTTGATATGCTGCTACATCTGCTTCATATGTGGCAGCATTAATAAGGTATCTGTTGCCTGATGCAGACATGAATACAATTGTTGGTGTTGAAGTCAACTTCTTGCCCATTTTTTTGAGCATCTTGTTGATACGTTTGACTTGTTTTTTACCCATTTCTTCTTCCATCTCGCACCGATGATCATCAGTGATATAGACATCTTGATCATTGATGTGATTCAGCATGTCTCGAAGTTCTTTGCGTTTGATTTTCATAATAGCCTCTTGAGTTACAGTTAAAAGTTGATACCGTATTTTAATTAATAGTGTATTGCGCGTCGTCGAGCTTGTCAGACATTTTCTTATATAGCCTACGCATGCGCTTGACTTCTTTTTTGCCTAGGCGTCCCTCTAATTTAGTCATAGCAGCATCATTAATATGATCAGACTGTGTGTCAATGTAGTCCATTAAGTCAGCAAGTTGATTGTATTTGATTTTCATTGAGCGCCTTTTTGATTGGGTTAGAGTTAAATTAAAAGTAGTAGCTGTTAACAATAGGATTGCTGCTATAGTCCAATATAGACCGGCAGTCATTCCGTGGCGTTAACAGCCACTACATTTACTATTTGTACCAGGTTCTCATAAAGTCTGGGCTTCCCGCTGCAATTGCCTACGGAGTGTGCTTTGCGAATTCACGCATGACCGTCTACACTATACAAATTCTTTTTAGTCTCCTATGTAATCACCTAAGTGAAGGATACCATTATGATCTTCTAACACTACAAATGCAACACTGTCTTCGTATGTGTCTGGTGCAAGGCAGAACCCTCTCTCGGATATAAAGTCAGATACATCTCGTTTTGGCATTCTATCATATCCCATTCTGGAAATTGTAACGTCTTTGCTAAACATAGAATATTCATCAAACGCTTGTAACCCGCCACCAGGCTTGCATTTATATTCACGTTTCCATTTGTTAGGTGCTGTTGCATCCGTGACCAACTTACTAAGAAATTCAGCTTCAAAAACGATGCCGTAAATCGAAAGGACAATGCTAGGATTATCTTTGATAATAGTTGCAATAAAACTTTTACAATGTTCTGTGCTGTTCATAGTGTGCCTACCTAGTTTGTTGTTTATAGTCGCTTCGGGGATAATGGATACGCATTAATCCCATTCCTACCCGAAGCTGGCAAAGGTTTAAAGCAGACAGGTGCACCAGCTGCTTAGCCTTGCGTATTTTGGAGTCGCGTTGAGGAATCGAACCACCAACTTCTACCTTTGCAGGGCAGCGCATTACCATTTTGCTAACGCGACATATTCTTCATGAGTGACGTACACTGCCACCAGCTTTGACCGAACCGCCGACGTTGTCACATCTAACACTTCCACCAGCTTTAACATTGCCGCCGACATCATCACTTCTAACACTACCGCTGGCTTTAATGTCGCCGTTGACTGTTGTGCAATTAACAGATGCACTGGATGTTAAATTATTAATAACACCTTCTAGTACTCGTATCTCTACAATTCCAGTTGCGTGAATTTCTTCACCGTTGATTGTAATTACATCTCTCGTTACCGACACGTCTCCAGTTTTTGAAGTGTATGTAACGCCGTTAATACTAACCGTATTCATTGTAAGCCTCTTTGTTGTTGTTAACTTATACTAGCATTTCTGCACAGTGTTGTCAACCTCTTGTAAGTAGCAAGCTACGGTAACGATCCGTATATAAATGATTGCATTTTCAATGGACTTATAGCTAATATCCCCACTTACTAATATCACTTGATCAGCCCCTTCCGCGGCCTGCTTCACCTTTAGCTTAACTTGCTGTAATTAGGAGCACAGGGCAAGATTCGAACTTGCATTTGGCAGTAAAGGATCACCCGCTGCCTCTTATGGATTCAAGGCTTCCAATTGCCTATATCTCCGTGCATAATCTGGTGCCGCAGGAAGGATTTGAACCCTCGACCTTTTCCTTACAAGGGAACTGCTCTACCGGACTGAGCTACAACGGCGTTATTATTAAAGCTAGGCGGTAAGTGTATCCTTGCGGTCCCCATGGATTCCGAGGTGACAAACATCGCTCATGCAATGCGTCGCTTTCTTACTCTTTGCTATCCCGTATGCCTATGTTAATTTTGGCAGTCTAACATGCTGTCTCTTCGTCCACCTGCCCTATGTCATAACATTTGACGCCACGGTGGATACCAAAAATAATACACACTTGCTGGACACCATATACTATCGTTCCAGGTTTACCTTACGGCTTAGGTGGTCCAATCTTTGCAGTCTCAGACAAGTGATGTTCAAACAGTGATTGATCACGGAGTCCTTGCATTATATACATTGCCTCACACGGATCACTGTAACGCCGTAGTGAATAATTTATTGCTTGATAATAAATCACATACGGTCGGGTTATTTGGAGCGGGCGATCGGGATCGAACCGACGACATTTAGTTTGGAAAACTAACGCTACTACCACTGAGCTACGCCCGCATATAAAATTACAATCCAACATTTACACTACACTGCGCCGAACGCAGCTCGGTCATCCAATTTCCGATCTTCTTGGGTGTGAGCCAAGCGTGCTTTCTGCGCGACAACGCAATGAACTATGTTGTGTCACTTGATTACAAGTTGTCGCCTGTAATCAAGCTAGGATATTCTGTTTGAATAGGACCCAATGCTTAAAACATTATATGTTAAAAGCAAACTTTATCACGTCTATGCCTAGCAATTGACGCCTATTCTTTCCCACCACTTGGGTGTTTAGTGCGTAGACTAAACACCTAACTCTAATATTTTGATAGCCGCTGCCTATCGTGTACTACTTGATCTTTACAATCTGGCTGTACTGCGCTACGCGGAATGCTTCTGATGTTTAAACAGTGAGGCATCTCAAGCGCACTGTGTCTGGTAGGGGATCTGGTAGTCCGAGAGAATTTTGAAATCTCAACCTTTGGTATGTAACACCAACGCTCTTCCTTTGAGCTACCGAACTATTTTTAGATAGTTAAAAACTTTGTTACTGTTGACTCAATTGTATATTGTTTTTCTTAAACAGTTATTTGCTATAGCAGCATCGTTAGGATTATTAAATACCCCAACTAAGCTAACCCCTAATCTCTCAGGAAGGGCATAACCTTCCTTTCCTCACCAAGGCAATGTATGCATCCTTTAGTGAGAGTATCTTATGTTAGGCATAAAGTGGTGTCTGCCAGAGCAACCCGAGAAGGGGTGTCTATCCGGCAGTCCAATGCAGTATCTTAAGTTGTTGTGGCATCAACTATGTTTACATGGCACAAATCTAACGTTGTTGGTGGAGAATGTCGGTCCCGACCCGACCACCTCTACATTGCAAATGTAGCGCTCTCCCAGATGAGCTAATCCCCCGTATTAGTGGATGTATATTACTATACTTCTAAAGGACCTACCTGTTGCACCAGTTTGGTGTGTGGGCCCATAATAACTTTTAATTTATGGCAGACAGACAGGGATTCGAACCCTGGGTACCGTTTCCGGTACGACGATTTAGCAAACCGTTCCTTTCGGCCTCTCAGGCACCTGTCCTTATTTATAGCAGGTGTCACCGTTGCTACGCAATGAGACTGCCGTGTTTGCACACCTGCTTGCGTTTGCTACCCTTGGGGAACAAACAATAGTTTAACTTAGCGGATTCGTATTTACAGCCTTAGTGGACTTTGCAATGAATCTCTTATCTAAGTGGTGGGCTCAACCATAGCAGGCGATTTAACTAGATAACGACTAATCTAGTACCGTTATTGAATTTGCAATCCAACGTCTCGATTGAGACTTTTATGTATAGCCACTATTACCAACTATTCGGTAAATTGTCGCGGTCAAATACAACCATATAGGAAAGTCATACATTGCAAAGCTCTTGTTATTTGGCTCTCCCCTCTGGAATCGAACCAGACTACAACTGATTAACAGTCAGCTCGCACACCTTGCGCGCCGGGGAGAATATTTCTTTTGTATTGCCTTAGACTCACGTCCTCTCCATCCTTCACGGATAGTGTTTTAAGCTTCGCTGGTGATTAACTTGTATGTGTTTCGAACTACATACAACTCATCAACAACCATGCAACTCAATGCCACCGCCGCTAAACAGTCGCGCACCAAGTTTCTCTAAACTAGCCAGCAAACTCTACTTTCATCTGCATATTGTTTAATTATCGTCGACTGGTGTACAATGTGGTTAATCATTGCACTGCTGGTCTATTGTCGTTTGGTGCTCTCCTGCGTGTTTCACAGAAAAACCACTTTCTGATACTAATCTCGGGTGCTGCCCAATATGCATGTGAAAGTAGAGTTATGAACGCACATTGGTGTGTGCGTTCCTCTACTTTCTCTCACTATTATCGACTTGAGTCTAAGCGAGTAGTTGTTTTGTGTATCTTTCGATACTAACAACTGCATCTAGTTAGTTTTAAAGAGCGTGCAAACATTGCTGTTTGCCTTATTAATAATGTAACACTTTTTATAGTGTGTGTCAAGCACTTGTTTAGTATTCTAACAAACAAGTTTTGCTTTTAATTTGCGTCTACGTTGTTTGTTGTCCTACTGTTTAACTGTTGTACGCTATGTTGTGAGCCTTGTCAATGCCTATTTTAGGAGAACATAAAAAAACCTTCCTAAGCAGTTACGCGTGGAAGGTGTTTCAGAACTTTTAGTTTTTAAAGTAACTATCTAGTTTTTAACACCCTTTACACATAGATTCAAGACAGGATTAGATTGCCCTGGTGTCCATGAATTGATCGCTGTGGCAAGTATGAGTGTCATTGAAAGTAGTTTCCTTTGTTGTATTTATTTATCTCTTTGAGACAAAAACTGGATCTAAAGTGGCTGTAGGATCTACGTCGACTGTTGCCCAAACTCCAGGAACAGTAAACACTTGATAACTACCGTTTATTCGTTGGGCAACTTGCTTTCCGTGTTCAATGCCATCGCCTTTGTAAGTGCCGAGCCAGGATTGAAAGTATCTTGCGTTACTGTCCCAGACAACTATTACATCTTCTCTGTTGTTCATTTGTCTTCTCCTTTGAACGGCGCCAGGACCTGTTTGCAGTAATGTGCATCAGCTTTGGCCTGGGCACCCTCTACGGTCTCTGCGGAAACATCGAACCCACCATAAGAAAATGATACAACTATTCCATCTTCGGCCGAGGAAGAAATACAATAATTAAATCCAAATTGCGCCTGTGCCTTACAATGAATTACGCCTGCACCGTTTGGAAAGACCTGCGCGCAAGTGGTATCCCACACTAGAGGCACAATCATCTTAGGCAAGACAGAGGCTATTGTATCGGCTGCATCTTCGATACCTATCACTGTGCCTTCGCTGTTATAAATGTTGCTCCACAGTATCTCTGAAATGCGATCTCTAATGTTCATGTTGTTTCCTGTGTTAAGTACGAGTGTGTGCCTGCAGCAAGCTTGTCTAGATCATTGTAGCATGGAAACGCACACCACACCTCCATCGGATGTATCTTTAATACCTGAGCTGCAAACTGTATTGTCTCTGTGGTGCCTAGTGCAAAGTTACTGTCTCTTCACACTCTAATATAAAGGGCACAAATTGTTTCCTTGTCATGTTTTATTTCAATTCGTACACGCTGCCGCAAAAGGTTAGTACATCTTCTTTCATCAGTGTTGCTTTAGCTTGTAACGCTTCTTCCTTTGAATAAAAACTTCCAATTTTTTTCCATATTCCGTACCACGTTTTTTTGAACTTTCCAGTTGTATATTGACATGCTGCTGTTTTTATACCACATTCTCCACCGCTTTGAAACTATGGCTGCTTTTGCTTGCTCGTCATTTAGTATATCCATTAGTACAACATCTCGTATCCAGTTCCTGTAAGCGCGTGCTTTAGTTGAGACCAAACACCAGGTTCCCATTCTCCTGGAATAGTAGATCTGCCTTGCTTTTCACACTCGTCAATTACGTCCTTTGCTTCTTTGAGTCCATATCCTGTTGAGGCGCGCACTGCTTTAATAGCTTGGATTTTTTGTCGGCTCAAGACACCGGGTACAGCGTGAATAGTCATTGATCCTGTTACGTTGCCTTTGATCATTGCAAACAACATCTGGCGCTTTATAGCCGGATCCAATGCATCCAGCATTGCATCTGCTTTTTCTTCTAGCAATCCTATCTCTTGATCCACTGCTCGCATAAATGATATAGTTGCGTAAATAAATTCTCCTGAATACTTCATTCGTCAATCTCCGCAGCTTCAAGTAAAAAGTCAATTGAATTGTTGATGAGAAACTCATCAACAATTCCTGGAAATGACCTCCACACTTCTGACGCAACCCAATCCCAGTCTGCACCTTGTCGAGACCTTAGCACAAGCTCTTTGTTTTTGCCAATGCATTCGACCATCCACATTGCAAGTTCGTTAATGCGATTAAAGTCTTTCATTTATCATGTTCCACATATGTTGCGATTCCTAATCGAGAATCTGGTTGCCGGAGGGTAGGACGAACTACAAGTTCATCTCTTTCGTTGTATTTTATCAGCCACGACGGATATCTGTCGTCGTGCAGCTTGAGCATAGTAAGGCGACGCAGCATAGCGTGAGGATAATTGTACAACGAGTACTGATCAGCAAGGTAAGCTTTGCCTCTGACAGCAGAGTGAGTTATTCTCTTTTCAAAGTAAGTGCGTGTCAGCGGAGTAAAGATAATAGCTTTGTACCAAGACTTGCTGCGCTTGCTCATCTTTGTGATCTCTGATTCTCTAATTATTATTCTACGCTTGGGCATTGCGTGTCCTTCCACTTCTTTAGCTTGTGCTGCATCATTACTTGTAAATCTAAGTCAGTAACTTCGGGCGCATATGTGTGGATGATGTCTAGTGCGCAGGCAATAACATCTATTGCTTCGTCTACAGGACCGTTCTTGTGTGCAATTTTGTAGCTCTTGCCGTTCTGTATTTGGATCTCTAGGGCAAGCTCGCCTACTTCTGTTACAAGGTGTGTCAGTATGTCTTGCAGTGTACGTCCGTTGTTGATCTCGTCGCATGCTGCAAATACAGTTTCTGCTAATGTTGGGTAAGTTTTGTGTGGTAAAGTTGTCACGAATTCTCTCCTCTTGTAAGTTACAGTAGCACATACTTGTACACGTAGTCAAGTGAAAAGGGCCCCAGGGGCCCTTTTCTTTATCCGTTAACGCTTAGTTGCGAATAGTTGGATCAACTTGCAGATCTTGTGCAGTCTTAATCATAATCATTTGCATGAACTGATCAACTGTTCCGAGTGCATTCCCGGTCGTACCACCTTCGCCGCCTGCGCTGCCGCTGTTAAACACTGTGCTCGGAACATTGATCGTTGCTGCTGCCGCGGCCCATACTGTCTGCGCTTGTACCCAAGCATCAAGTTTTTGAGCAAGTGCTCCGTCAGCAAGTAGAATTGCTTCTTTTGCATATGCTTCAGCGTCGGCTGCAACTGTTACACTTTCGGCTTCGATTCGTGCTCTTTCTAAGTCGATAACGGCCGTTTCACGTGCAAATTCAGCTTGCTCTAACCGTTGTCCAGCAGCAATGAGTACCAGCTGCTTTTGAGTTTCGGCACCAGTTGTTTGTTCAATTTGTTCAACTTGTGCCGTGGCCTGGCGACGTGCAATGTCGGTTGCACCAGTTTGGATGGCCAGCAAACGCTGTTCTTCCTGTTCCAAGCGCTGTTCACGTGCTACAACTCTACGTGACGATGCAGCTTTTCGTGCAATGATCTGATTCTCGTACTCATCATCCGGGTCAATGCCTTCGAGGATCGCCTGGCTTACTGTAATACCATACTGTGAAGAAACTGTTTCCCTACGAATCGGCTCGCCGTTTTGATCTAGGATTTTCTCCATCACTAATTGTCTTACGTCAGTGTCACCAACCTGGTCTAAGTTTTCAGTTGCTTCGTCATCATTGGGTCTTGCTCTACTTGGAACAATTCCGCCTGATTGATTAAGACTGATTTGGCGCACCATTGCCCGGCCTTTTGTGATTGTGTCATAAAATTCAGTCTTGAATTGATCACGCTGTCCGCCGCTGTAGTATTCTTCCATGGTAAACATGTTTGCAACGCTGTCGATACTTGCATTCACATCTGGAATCAGTGCGGAATTAACCAGCTGACTCAATGTTCGGAAGGTTTTTGACATCTCTACAAACTCTACCGGATCGTTTGGAATTTGAAAGATTGTGCTTTGCGTCACGTCGCCAGTCCAGTTGTCTGCCAATCGCACACGGTAAGGAGCATTGACTGCGTTTCCAACAGCATCCGGATTGGCAGTGTTTACAACTGTGATAAACTTGGGCCAAGTTGTACTGATGCCCCATCCTGCAAAATACCAACCGGTATCCATCACTGCTGATTCTGTACTAAAGATAGTACGCACATGCGTTTGGAATCCTGCATCGTTATAGCCGAATGCGCTGCTGGATAGTACCAATGTGCAGGCGCCGAATGCGCCGCCTGCAATGACTTTTTTGATTCGTAAAAGTTCTTTTGGAAAGGGAATGAACAATGCTGCAAGTGCAACAAAGAGCAAAATTCCCGATAAAATTAGACCACCCATGGTGTGTCTCCTATTGAGGTTAAGTGTTAAAGTTTGATTTTTTGTATAACGCCATCAAGCGTTACACGAGCTTCTTCGTAGTTTTCGATCCAGTACCAGACTGAATTTTCTACGTATTTTGCAAGCAGATAGATGCTGCCAAACAGTGCCACGTTGGGCAAAATATATTCTATTAAGATTTTCATCAGTGTCTCCTTGCTAGATACGCTATAATGTACAATAGCATTGTATATGTATGCTGTCAATGATAAAGGCGGAACTAAATCCGCCTTTATCTTTATTATCACTGGGTTGTACGAATAGTTACAGAACAATCATCTTCGTTTTTGAATTTCATTGTTTTATTAATTTTTTCGTCTAGTATGCGTTTGTGGTTAGCTTTCCAAACGCTTGCAACCCACGCAGTGTATTCCTGTCTGTTAGTATCTTTCAAATTCAACATCAAGGTATTCCTCCTCTTTAAGTGCAGCACGTTCGCGCACTTGGTCAAAAGTATCTTCAATTAACAGCTTTCCGTTGCGGAAAATAGGGCGTAACAAGTTGCCTTTCTTGTCTGCAACAGATTTAGGAACAGTACGAAAACTACCGCCGCCGACGCCGGTTTGGTATATAAGTCCGAGGCGACCTTTCTTTGAAGTCTTACCTCCGTGGATTGGGTCTTTGAAGACGTCAGTCCACTCGCCATCTGATGCCATAATTGCGCTTGCTTTCATGGCGTACTTTAAGCTATCGCGGTTGACTAATTGCAGCAATCCCCCGCCCATTCCAAATGCAATATTATCAATGCTCAGTCCTGCCCGGATCAAGTTATTGATCAATTGTGGCAAGCTGTGTTCACTGATACCGTCGCCTTGAATTACACGAATGTAGGACGGCAGTATTCTAAAGCCTTTTGAATTAACAGTAAATCCAAACTCTTCCATTAGAAGTTCTACAACATCAATTGGAACAGTCAACGGATCCCCACTGTCTGGCCGAACAACCAATGTGCCACCTTTATCGATGATCTTTTCTTTTAGTTCGCCCCACATCTTAATAGCTTCGTAGATGTTGTAGCTGTCGCTCACACATGCATAAATTTTGCCTTCGCCACCGAATAGCTCGATCATGTTTTCGTAGGCAGCTTTTTCGTTTTCTCTGCCCCAGCTTGTGATAGTAGAGTGTTCACTTGCTGGAATTGAAAATCCTGGCATGTCTGCGCCATAGTAACGTCTTGCTCCTACAATTCCTTCAATGGTGTCGCTGCCCATAAAGTTAACAAGGTGACCCATTCCACCAAGCTTTGCAGCTTCGTGTGATGTTGCGCCTCGTGCTCCAAAGTCGTGCAGCTTGAACATAATCTGATCCATTACTGGAACATCGCTGGTTGTTGCCAGCGCACGAGCAATGATAGCTTTCATTTTACGTGATTTTGTTGCAACAGTCGAAGGGTACCAAACACCTCTTAGTGTAAGTGGCTCCAAAAAGCCTGGCAACCACCAAAAACGCGGATCAGTGTTGATGATCTGCATTTGTACGTTTGAAATAGGCATGTATGTGCCTTCGGCAACTGCTTCGATTTCGATTGGGAGACGACCGCTGAATTCCTCAACAATAATGTCCCATAGTTCTCTATAGAAAGGTTCACCGTGCTGAGTGATGATCATTTCTGCTTCATCAATCATTTCAATGGTAACAACCTCTCCTATTAGATATTCTTTGATCAACGCCTGCGCGCCGAAGAACACTGAGTTCTCCTCGCCTCCTCGACTTTCAATATATGAACTCACATACTGTGTGCCTTTTGGAAACTGGTGTGGTTGACTGTACTTGTACGAGTCTGATAGTAGTATAATATTATGTTTCATTTTAGAAATCCTCTAAGTTGTTATGCCGATCCTCTTTGAATCGGACTTTCGGGTAAGGTTGATTCAGGAGCAGCGGATTGCCACTCCTTTGTCCATCTTACAAGATCTGTATAACCTGCGGGCCAATCATCTCGCCCAAGGTCGGTTAATTTTCCACAGCACATGCACTCGAATGAAACTGCACTTTCTTTGCTGCCCCAACTTTCACCAGACACACCAGGAAAAAATCGTAAATCACTGCGGGTAACTTGTAGAATAGCTTCGCAACCTTTGCCGCCATTTCCCCAGCCAGAACATGTTACTTCAGTAGCCCAGCTGTGTCCAAACTTTCCTGGTTTAATTACTTTCATTGTTGTGTTCCTTATCCGATGTTAATGAAGTTGTCAACAATCGCAAAGTGATCCTCAAACATTTGTGTACGGTCTACTTCGTTAAACGGTACCCATCGTGCTAGTTCTGCATCGTCACTGCCTTTTACTTTTGGCAGAGTTTTATCAAACCCGAGGTCGATGAAAAACGCAGTTGTAATGGTGCGGCCGCGGGTTGATCGGAATGGATCATCAAAGGTCTTTGATGCCCGGATGCTGCCGCGCAGTACCGGAACTGGAACTTTGATTTTTGTTTCTTCTTTTAGCTCGCGCAGCGCACCGGCCTCGAGGCGTTCTCCTGGATTAAGGAATCCACCAGGCAGTGCCCAAAGTCCTATACCCGGTGCATGCTTGCGCTTGACCAATAAAATGTGTCCACTTTGCACTACAACTGCATCAGTTGTTACAAAGGTGGGTGCATATGGTGCGGATTTCCAGGATTCTTTGTATTGTTGAATCATACTGTATTCAACAAACAGTGTTGCAAATTCTTCGTGTGCCCATTCTCTAACAATGTCGTCCAGTATATCAGCAGATTCTGCTGGCATGGTATCACACATAAATAATTCTACACCGCGGTAAGGACCGTGTTCAAAAATAGTTTCACGGATCGGTGTTGCATCAATTCCATCTACATTGGCAACACTTTCGCTGCCCCATGTAGGGAAGATTTTCAAGTAAAAGCTGGTTCCGTCTTTTTCGTGGCCAATGAGACCAATGCGCAGAGGATCGGGGGAGTATTTCATTGCGCTGAACACCACAGATTGTACAGCAGCAACCCATTTGTTGTCGTCGTATGGATAATCACACACTGGCACAACTTTGACATTGTCCTGTGGATACACCGCCTTGATCATCGACTTGCGTTCTTCAAACGTGAATGGGTTGCGAGTATTTCTTGCACTAAAGCTGGACCCAAGCACAAGGATCACTTCTTTTGCCAGTTTCAGTGCAGCGTCAACCACTGCTTTGTGCCCCAGGTGAAATGGCTGGAACCTGCCAATGAACACCAGTGCGTCGTAGCGGATTTCTGTTTTGGAATTTTCCGATAGTGCAGTAGTGGCTTTTAGTTTGCTATGTATAGTGTCGTTAATTAAGTCGTATTTCATTTGCTAAAACTCCTTTAGCGTGTTTAGGCAAAACTCTATGTCTTGCTTTTAGTATACACTCGCAACAAGCGTGTGTCAAGTATTAGGTGGCAAGATATGTTATTTTGCCCACATCCAACTTCCATTTTCTTTCTGTGTAAACATCATATACCCCTGTTAATTAGTTTGAGAACTGAGGCGTGCGCCTGTTCGGTGCGTGTGACAAAGTCGGTGTCACTGATTACAATATAGTTGCGGTTGTTGTCAACTAAAAATTTCAACATCTCTTCAAAGAACCATTCACGTTGTTTTTGTTTTTCGACAATTCTGGTTCCGTCCTGTACCCACTTAACAGTAGGCGCCAGAACAATATACAAATCAAAGTGTTGCTTCTTTGCGTACTCCAGTGCCATTTCCAACGGCTTGTCCAGGTACAAGTGCGAAAACAAGTAAGTAGTGAACGCTTCTGTGTCAGTTACTGTAACTGGCATTTCTGCCTTGTACGCATATTCATTAACCCAGTTGTCTTGGATTTTGACAATAGCTTCGAAGTCTTTTTCGTTAACTTCTTCTTTTACTTCAGTTATCATGCGGCCGTATTCTTGAATAGGAGTTCCGATGTTGCGCAAGCGAAAACTTTCAACTAATATAGACTTGCCTGTTGATTCCGGTCCAACTACTGCTACTCTCTTGTGAAAACTACGCTTTGCAGGTGCTGACATAAAACTCCAATTTTCTAACAGCGCCTCTCTAATTGCTGTGCTGCTAATAGGGTGCATTTCACGATGCGGGTCAATTGGTAACCATCGGCAACCGAGCACCTCTGCAGCTTTCTTGCCATACATATCCGAACTTACAAAGTAATCAAGCTTGGGGAGGTGCAGTTCAAACTCCGCCTTCCATTTGTCCCAAACTGTTGGGTCTATGATTGTGCCATTTTCGTCTACTTCGCTCGACGGGATGTTGTCTATGTGTTTGATAATGTGTACATTTTGGTTATCAGCAAATAGTTCGCATAACCACTTGTAACGTGTGGACAGCGGAACAACATCAGTTTCATTTCCAGAGACCATAATATATAGTTGATCTACTACAGATAATGCAGTGATAAACATGTTCAAATGACCCAGGTGTAAGTTTGTAAACTTGCCTATTGTACCGCCGATTGTCATATCAGGCTTCCTGTGTCTTCATTGCGTTGTACCAAGTAACTGCGCCGTATGTGGCCAGTCCAAGGAACACAACGTACAGTCCAGATATTACATACAGCTCTCTGCTATAGTAAAGCGGAATAGCAATCAAGTCCATTGCAATCCAGATGATCCAGTTTTCCCAAACCTTTTTCAACAGCAAGATCGATGCAGCAATTGACATGGTTGTGGTTAATGCATCAACATACGGAACGGCTGCATCTGTAAAGGTGGACATTATAAAGCCTACCAGCACCGCTCCAAATAAGATGCCAATGGCAATTAAAATTCTTGTAGTATTTGCAATTGTCACAATCTTCATACTGTCAAGAGTGTCACTGGCAACTTCGCCTAGTGTTTTGCCATATTTCCACATCACAAAGCCAACAATTTGCAGCGGCGCATAAAACGCCCATTGCAACAGCATGTCGGAGTACAGTTGGACTTCCATAAACACGTATCCCATAACAAGGACACCTGCCAATCCAAACCAATAATTGATGAGTTTTTGTTTTGCTAACAAGTATACGTTAGCGATTAATAGCACCGTGGCTAGTAATTCAATCTGACCTAGTGGGCCAGAGAAGTAGTTAATAATCGTATCCATTTGCTAAAACTCCTTTAGCAGTTAACGTAGCACTCTTTGTGTCTACATGTTATTTATACTACATGTTGCAATACTTGTCAAGTGCTGATTACACGATGTACTCTGATTCAGTAACAGACTTTGCTTAGTAATGCAAAGCCTTTTTAAAACCCTCAGAGATATGTATTGTAAAATCAATGCCGTCTAAAACGTTATTCCAAAACGGATCAAGATCTTTAATTTTAACATTGTTATAAATGGTATCTCGCAGCTTTAACATATAATCTAGATTGGCTGCTGCAAACACCTTATCGGGTATTTTGTACAACTTTGTGCTCTCATCTAGCATCTTAACATAGTTTGCAAGTACAAGTGCAGGTGTTGCGAGTTGATGCAAGTCGGCTTTGATCATTTCTACACATTGCCAACTTCGGCCTGTGATATTGTGATCTGCTGTTGCTATTATAATATCAAACACACCTGTGCGTTTTGGGTACATTTTTTCAACCCATTGTGCGCTGCGCAGTTCTTTGCAATCTAGTTCGTCGTATACAATGTCATGGTGCATCACTGCCCAGTCGAGATCCTCATCGTAGGGAACGTTGTTGATCTCTAAATAATCATAACAACTTAAAATATGGCGCCAATTATGATAGGCAAGGTTATTACCGTCATACCGATCTTTGGCTATAACTTCTATACTTGTGAGGCTGTATAAGGTATCGCCAATTAATTTACTCCACATTTTTTCATCCTATTTTATATTTTACAATACGATAGCATTTGCCATCCATAAAGTCTTCCAGCATTTGATTTGCATCTTCTATATATCCTGGGATAAGATATTTCCCAGAAATACACGATACTGAAACATTAGGATCACCATTACTGTATTCCCCTCTTCCTGCCACGTTGCCACTACAACGGTTTAAAATAACGCTAGTTGGTGTTACTAACTCGTGTCCATTAAAGATTGTTTGTGCTAGAACTATAGAATTATCTTGCACTCTTACATGCCCGGGCAAAAAGCTGCCATCGCCTATAATTACATTGTCGCCTAAATGTACCCAATTTCCAAGATGCACATTGTTACCAACAACAGTGTTTCTTCCAATTTTAGTCCACAAGCCTATGTCTACATTGTTGCCAATTTTTGACCAACTGCTGATTCTAGTCCATGGACCAAGTGTGAAGTTTTTGCCAATTGTGACACTCGGTGACAATGATGGGGTATTTTTCCAGAATTTAAGAAATTCAAAGTTCATTGTATCGGACTTTCTTTCTGGGAAGGTAATCCATTGTTAGATTTCTTACCTTCCCAAAAAATAGGATCTGTTATTTCTTTTGCTTTTTCAGTTCCGTGTCAATGATGCTGTCTGACACCCTTGCACCAACTGCATCGAGCATGCGTCCAGCTAGTGAATACATTGTATTGTAGAACCAACGCGCAGGCTTGTGACACAGGTCCCAAAATACTGCCCAAGGCCATAACAACGCCCATGTGCTGATCCGGTCAACATTGTATAGCGGCGTGTAGGGACGGTAATGCTCACTTTGACGAAAATCTGCTCGAGTGCCTGTTACATCCTTTTTTTGAAATTTTGACCATTCATCTGCAATTTCATAATAGTTACTGCGAAGAAACGCAGCGTATCTATAAAATACTGCATACAGTAGAGCAACCACGGTGTATGCTGCAAGTCCAACTACGACCAACAGAGGATTTGCTGCAATCGAAGCTAATATTGGAATATTAAACAACAGCTCGCTGGTTCCTGCTAACAAGGCCAGTGTTAGTCCTGCGCCCCACAAGTTGTCACATTCGGCTGAGATTATTCCGCCTGCAAGTACTGCAATTGCAATTAAGAAGAACCAAAATCCTCCTACTAGTGCTATTGATTCAAACATATTACTTTCTTTCCTTTGCTAATGTTGCCAGTTCATCTATATGAACCGGAGTGTAGTTAATAGCCTCGACACTTACATTCTTGTAAGGGCCTTCTGGGCTGGCGTTTTGGTGAATATGGCCGTGTACATTGAGAAGTAAATCACAATCATCCGGCCATACTCCGTTTCTTTCTTTTAATCTCAATAGTCCACTATCATGAATAGGAACATGAGTAAACATCAATCCATGTTCTGGAAACATTCTCCACATGCTGACTTTTTGAAAAAAGCCTCCGCTTGAAAGAAAAGGAATGTCGTCATGGTTGCCAACAATAAGACGCTTGCTGCCATTTAGTCGAGGCCAGTTCTTTTTAAACCATTCTTTGTCACCCATAACAACGTCGCCAAGGTGATAAACAATATCGCCGGCTTTCACAACACTGTTCCATTGGGTTATCATGTGCTCGTCCATCTCGTCAACAGATGCAAAGCGATCGCCACGGACTAAACCGCCCGTGACTCTATCGCCAAACTTTAAGATGTTTGCGTGTCGAAAATGGGTGTCACTTATGACCCAAATGTCTCTCATTATTGGTCCAGTGCAACTGTTGAGATCTTAACACCCTTGAAGTGCGCTTTGGCACGATCGCTTTTGGTGTCAATCTTTACAACTTGTGCAATGCTGATACCACCCTTGGCATGCTGACTGTCCATTGCAAGCAATAAATCGCCTACTTCGACCAGTCCGGCTTTTCCACGATACTGATATTCTTGTGGACCAGTGCTGAACTTAACAGAATATGTGTACGGCATGACAATTTCAATGTCTTTCTTGTCAAAGATAAGGACTCCGCTGCCATCCTTCATCTCTAGAACGTATTTGCCGTTGCTGTCTACTGCAAGACCCACACCGAATCGCGCTTCGTTGTCTCCAGTTACTTTAGTTTGAAATAGTTTGTCTTTCATAATATCTTTTCCTTTGCTTTCGATTGCGTGTTCATCGTCGAGCCTTACAAACTCGTGGTGTCGGCGGGTAATCGATCCGCCGCTTGTCTCGTAACGAGCAGTTACGTGGTACTGATCGGAAAAAGTAACACGCAGAGCGTTTGATCCGTTAAGAAGGCGTACTCGGTCGTTTTTTTGTAAATATTGTTTGTTCACGTTATCTCCTTTTTTATTTCTTCTCTTGATCGATTCATCACGACAACCTCTTTCCCACAGGTTGTCTATATAGTTTTCTGTCCATCCATTCATTTTTAGGATACCTTATTATTGTATTGATATTTTTTTGAAAAGCTTGGCACGCTCTGATTTTTAATCACTGTCAACAAGTGTCCTTTGTTGTACTGTATTTCTTCTTCTTCGAATGCTGCTTTGATTACCGGAAAGTCATCAAGGAACAAATTAAATTCATAATGGTACATTAAATTACCGCTGCCACCTCCTGAACCAATATGCAATCCAGTATTCTTCATGACGTCACTTGCCCATCCAAGGTTATGACTTAGTTGGAATATAATTTTTCCTCGAAATCCGGGATAGCCTCTTGGACGAGGTTTACCGTCAGGAAAGCATTCTCGACCGCCGAAATTGCTTACACCATTCTTTGGGCAACTATGACTGTTGCTAACTGATTCAGAATAATTAACGTCAAGATTAAATATCTTAATCCAGTAGTCTGCACGCATTTTGTTTACTCGGTCCTGCTGCCTGTCTTGTTGCCAAGCAGAACTAAGCGCGTTGTCAAAGAAAAACTCTGGATTAATGTGAATCCAATTGATCAGTTTGTCCATAGTAGGTTGGTTGGCTAAATCGTCAAATCTTTTTTGTTTGATGATTCTGCGTGACCGAGCGTGCATACGAGTTTTGCGCAACTTGCCGAGATGATTAACATATCCGCGCTTGGTTGAAAACAGATCACTTGTCCAAGGACATACGTATGCTTTGGCAATTTTTGCAGAGTCAACTGGTATCATAGTTGGTCCATCTTTGTAAACTTTAAGGCTTGGCATTGTTTTATCCGTGATTATGTTTGATCTATTACGTATTATAGCACGGACCTCATAGGGTGTCAACATTTTTAATCTACGTGCTTTAGTAGAAATAGTGTAAGGCTGCGTTGATCGCCAGAGAATCGCAAGTATCGTTGTTTGTTTTCTTGAATAACATCAAATCCGTTTAAAAATAGCCAATTTTCAAATAGTTGCTCATTAAACCCGTAACGGTACGAATTGTAACTTCGGCGTGATGCAAATTTACTTGTAGAAAGTGAGCTACCGCTGTCAACTAACCACTTTCTATACACCTTGTTTAGCATTTCAGTAGGGAATATAGTTTCAGTTTTAATAGACATTTAACTGTACTTCAACAAAAACCATGTATATGATTTTTGCGTGTTAAATGTAAGTTCAAATCCATCTTTTTTAGTGCCAGTAACGTCTGCGCCGGACATATCTGCAATGTACGTTTTATATCCTTTATACAGTTTGCTTGGCATTAATTTACCGTAGTCAATATCCACATACATCTGCCAGAGTTTTTTATCAATTTTACTGCCGCGATCTAATGTTATAGTTTTTGTGGTCACATCCATGCGTTTAGTCCATGCATAAATTCAAACCATTTCAGCGAACCAACAGTACTGAAATAAACAATACAGCCTTGCCCGCGGCGAACTATATAAATCTCGCGATGTTTATCACACGTTTCGTATACTTTTTTAATAAGATTTACATCACTTGCATCCTCGTAAAAAATATGCACATAATGTTGTTCAGGTTCGGTAACCATTACCCATACGTCTTCTTCTTGTTCCTGTGGTTGCTCGCTTTCGGGCCAATATCCGTATTTTACTATCATTAGTTCAACCACTTCAACAAGAAGAGCGTATAATCTTTTTCTTGCATGAACCACAAATGAGTCCATTGCTCTGACTTGAGGACGCTCGCACCTCGTCGCTTCAGCGGTCGGTTTGCTATAAGTGGATTAATTTTGCCTGCTGGTACAGCATGGATATATGTACTCCACCCAGTTGCTAGTGCTCCCCAGTGATTTCTTCGTTGTATAACAGCATCTTTGCCTCCTAGTTTATCGAGCACATGATTGTGGGCACGGTGAAACTCAAGGACTAAATTATTTATTTCAACACTGAACATTATATTGCCGCCATTGCAAACCATGTTGCATCTTTGTCATATGCAAATACAAACCTACTATGAAGGTTAACCCACGAACCTTCTTTAAGGTTTTTCTTACACCACGCCTTGGCCTCTCGTACTTTTGTTGGATCAGATTGAATACAGGTATAATCGTATACTTTAGAAATTTCAGCAATTTTCTGCTGTTTGCGTCTGTTGGGCAAACGTAAAAAGTGCTGATAGTGTTTCTTTTCCATTATTAAATCCTTATACGTGTGTTTCATATTAAAAATTTGACCTATAGGGCCAGTCATTGGCTGAACACCAACTATATTATGTGCAATAACACTATGCATAACACGTCTGATCACTGGAAGGAGTACTCTGTAATATTCTTTGATATCTGTCATTTACACACAACTCAAACTAAACATAATAAAGTCTCTTTCATTTTTAAACCCCATTATCAAATCCATGTTGTCTACATATTGTGATTGGTGATCAACTGTGTGATGCAGCCAGCGTTCCTGGAACTGTCCTTTGCAATTTCTACTACACCAATTTGTATACTTAGCAGAACTTCGTCCAACTCCCCACATTCCTTGACATTCCATTGGAACATCCTTGGCAAGTATCTGTACTCTATATGGATAGCCGGGCATGGCTTGAGCGGGCGTTAACATGTCATCACGTGTACTAAAATGTAAACCAGGATCATTGATACACAAGTAGTACTCCCAAGAAGGGTGCCCGCTCTTGGAAAGTATGTTTTCCCACTTCCACTCAAGTAATTTATATTTGATGTATTTTACCGGGTTCATATTTGTGATCCTTGTGCGCGGCCGTTATTTATTCGTCGTCCCATTGGTCAATGCTATTCCTGTCAATTCCAGCTTGCAAGTTATCAATAAATTCCTGGACAAATTCGCTGTTATGCTTGATCAACTCAATGTTTGCACAATGTGGCGATCCGTCGTTCATTACAATTGCGTCGTGGCCGTAAGCATCGCACATGAATCCAATAAGGTGTTGCCTTGCAAGTGGACCATCATAGTACACTGCTAGCATATAGCCGGTGATCAAGCACACAATACCAAATGGCACAAAAAGAAATTTCATTAAAACTTTCCTAACTATAGTGAACAAGGTTCACTAGTTTCCAGGGTTTCTCAGCAAGCCATAAGAATCGATTTGGGTATATCAATTTGAACCGTTGCATATATTCTGCTTCCATTCCGTCAAGTATCTCTTGTGTAAGTTCAACTTCGTTTGAATGACACATCTCTCCCCAGCGACTATCGCCACTGTCGTAAAGCTGTTGTCCGAACACCATGTAGTTGCAACTCATACCATCTGACAGGTAATCGCAATCAGAGTCTGCTGGACGGTTTTTATAGCCATATTTTTTGACGTTGTATTCATAAACGTCTTCGGCTGCATCACTGAATTCTTTATTCCACTTGGTGCGCACTCCCCAATACGAATATACGTTTATATTAATTCCCATTTGTTACAGTCCTTGTGTAGTAGTGTTTCATTTTCTTCCAGGTACGATACTGTCTTTCTGGCATACTATCGATGTCGTCGGCTGCTAATGTGTCAAGCTTATCAAACAGTTTTTGTTGTTTTTGATGTTTAATGAAATAATCACTGTCATTAACTAAGTGGTGCAACACCTTAACGTCGACTATCTTAAGTGTTCTTTTGCTCCAATGAGCAACATAATCAAACGAGTGTACCAGCTCTGTCCGAGGCATGTAAAGTTTTGCTTTTGCAATGTCGGCATCGAATACTTGTTTGAACACGTCTTTTTCAGCAACATAGTATTCGTTGGAATTAACGTCTACAAATGCAATTTTAGTAGTCATCTAGTTCTCCTATAATATACACTAACAAATACTAACGCACATGTCAAGTTCTTATAAGTCGTAGCTGTCCTTAAATGTATTATACTTTATGATTACTTTAATGCTGTTTGATTAACTACGTTAATCAGTTAAGTCTTTCATTACATTCAATCCTTAACAGTTATCTTCTTCTAAGATTCTATCTAGATTTAGGATCCACACTTAGCCTTCTTACAGGCTAAGTATAAAAAAAAAGGACTCTATCTGAGTTTCTTTCAACACTTCATATTCAAAAACCTAATATCGTTAGGGAAAGGCGGTTATGCGGTACCTTTTTACTTTGTGCTTATTAACGCGGACTTGCAAAACAGTAATATGAACAACTGTTTTGCGATCTGTAGGATTCCAATTGTCAGGATTACCTACTCATTTTCTCTTGTCAGGAGATACGATTACAGACATACAGAACTGGCTTCGAGCCAGCAAGGAAACGACACCAGATCCGCCCGCCATACTGAAATGACAAAGCTCAAGGTGACCACGGGCTGTGGTAACATGCGTTTGTATATAGCCTTGGTTAGCCTAGTATGCCTGGTGTGCCTAAATCAGATAAACTGATTAACTACTTTTCTTAAAGAAAATTTAGATTTCTTGTCTCTGTATATCTTTGCTAGTTTAAATCCACTAGATTGTGAGTATGATGTTTCCGGTGCGCCCATAGTTGGATGATATTCATTGTGTTCAAACAGTCTTATTTGCTGAGAATATACTTCAATTGTGGTGCCGCCGAGTTCGTTGAGTGGCCGGTTTGGTACCAATAATGGATTTACGCTAACAATTACACTGCTGCCGCTTAGTTGATTCTGGTATACCAATCCATTAATAGGATCTTCTAACTTGCTGCCCCATATCTGTCTTGCATAAACCTTTACAGGATTTCCGCGTACATAATTATAAGGTTCATCTTCTCGAAGAATATCAAATGTGTGCTGTCTTGCGCTCAAACACTGTTCAGCAAAGAATTCGTAATTCTTTTTAGTTCGATATTTGCCGCCAACGTTTTGCAGGATGTTGCATGAAAAAACAGTTTTAGATACTTGTTTTAAATTAACCACAGGGTGTGCCTTTATAAACCCGCCGTTTTTTCTGCTCATCAAACTCCAAACAACTAGTTCGCCTTTCATGGAGGTCATAAAGAAGAGGCCTTATATGCAGCCGCTTCTTTACGTTTGGATTTCCATGTTAGTGAATCACGCATTTTTTCATATGCTGCAATCTTTTCATCATAGAAGTTCATCATACTATCAAGTCTAGCAACCGCATCAGGAGAGGTGTCGCCTGCGCGGCTGTTTTCACACATCATGTTCATCTTTGCCAGATGACAATGAACAATAGAATCTTGAAACATTTGACCTAACATATTAGAATCTTCATAGTCAATGGTGACTTTAGTCATCTTTGTTAATCTCCGAAACAACTTGTATTCTAGCACGATACATGCCACCCTTGATCTTTTCGCCATCGGTTTCACCTTTGGAAAATACCTCAGCAAACTTAACTCTTTTAGCTTGATCAAATACTTTCTTTAGTTTCTGCAAATGTTGTACATCTACATTTTCACAGCCTAGTCTGCCGCGTTCGTCGCACTCGCCTACTCTTAGCAGCAAGTCTACAACTTCTGGATTTCTCCAAGCATCCATTTCTGTAAACATTTTTACAAACGTTTTTGGATTCAACGAGTCTAACTTGTGCATGTGCATGTGAAATCTTGTGGTCTTCATCGCACGGTTGCGCATATTAGAAGGCACAGACAGCCTATTGGCAAAGCTTTCTACAACAGCAACACCTGTGACTTCATGGCCGTAGTGCTTGGGCAGTGCTGCTCTAGGCGTTAGACCTTTGCCAAAGTCGTGTACCAGTGCAGCAAATCGCGTTTCTAGGTCGTAGCCAAAATCAACTGCGGCAGTTAGTACCAACATTGTGTGCTCGTACGCATCGCCTTCGGGGTGCCATCGCCGCGCCTCTAGTGCAGTCTTTAGCTTGTACACTTCGGGAAAAATCACATGCAAGGCATCCGTTTCCAACAGTGTGTCAAAAAACAGGCGCGCATGAGGCTCCATTAGTGCTCTTCTTGTTTCTTTCCATACACGCTCACTTACTAGTTCATTAAGAACACCGGACTTGGCCATTTTTGAAACCATTGCAACTGTTTCGGGTGCAACTGTCCACTCAGGACCTAGTCTGGCGCGAAATCTCGCCAGACGCAATACTCGTACAGGATCTTCGGCAAATGCATCACTGGTGTGCCGAAGGACTTTTGCTTCTAAATCTTCCAAGCCACCATATGGATCAAAGAACGCCCAATTGTCGTTGGTGTCAGTGTCTATTGCAAATTCACTTTCGGTCAGTTTCTGCATGGCCATGCTGTTGACAGTTAAGTCTCGTTGGCCCAAGTCTTCCAACAGTGTAACATCTGTACCAAAATCGCTGGTGAATCCCAAGTAACCTTCGCCAGTTTTATGTTCGCGACGTGCAAGTGCATATTCTTCATTGGTCTCAGGATGCAAAAATACAGGAAAATCAGCACCAACTTGTCCAAAACCGTCAGCTAGCATTTGCTCGGGTGTAGAACCAACTACTACCCAATCTCGGTCTTCGACAGTACGCCCCAGCCGCATATCTCGTACCGGGGCGCCTACTAAATGTCTTTCCATAATAGTATCCTTTTGTTACTAGCTAACTCTAACAGACATTAAGTCATCTGTCAACAGTTAATATTTGCTTTATCTAATTATTTCCCCTAACCTATTATCCATATTTAATCCTCAAAAATGTAATTTGTTGATCTGTGAGAGTGGATCTTTTGCACCACTCATCAAAGCTGCATTGCATGCCCTCTAAATACCAAAACTTTGCACCATCTGTGTTTTCAACTGCTGGTCCATTGGTTCTATGTAGTTCACCATTCTCATACCACTGCGTTGCACCATCTGTGTTTTCAACTGCTGGTCCATCGGTTCTGTGCAGTTGGTCATTCACATACCAATGCTTATCACCATCTGTGTATTCAATTGCTGGTCCATTGGTTCTATGTAGTTCACCATTCTCATACCAAAGCTTATCGCCACTTGCATTGATTACTGGGTTATTATCCATATTTAATCCTCAAAAATGTAATTTGTTGATCTGTAAAAGCCAAATTTTCCACATTCTTACCTTAGTTAAAGATGCCAAGAGGCCCTGAATCGCAATGTCTGGCCAAACAGCTCTTCGTCGCCATACTGATGAGTAACTTCTTCGGTTATAACAGTGATATTGTTGAGAGAAATATTTCCTGATCCGAGTTGCGCGCAGGCCCAAATAATAATAGTGTCAGTGTACACTCGTAAAGTAAAGCTGACATTGTTGCTACGTAGGACTGCAATATGATCGTGAAAACTTTTCACCGTCTTGTTAGACATGCATTTACTGTAAAATTTAGCCGGTGCGGCCAGATTTACGTGTCCTACGAAGATAGTCAGTTTAACATTCATTGTGTAACTTCTTGTTTGTTCTAACACTACAAAGCATGTTAGTTATACAAGGTTTAGTTCTTATTTTTCTCAAACCATTCATTGAGTGTAAAGATGTCTGGCAAGTCAATGCCGTAGTGTTCATCTTTTGATTTGTCCCATTTGGGCTTTTCAATGTGATAGACAAAATTTTGCACATCAAATTCCTTGTTGCCAAACCGAATTGTGCCGCACGGATACGTGTTTGTCTGAATAGCCACTTGTATTTGCTTTGCGGCCCAGTCAGCAAAGTCGCAAATAAGTTCCTCGGCTGACTGGTATTCAAGTGGTATAATTTCTTCCGATGAGTATGTACATCCGTCTAAAACATGATAAACAACCATTAGCTTTTCCAAGTAATTACTCCTATTTTAATCTAATTTAGGCGTCGCTATACCGAATAGCGTATTCAACTACATCTTCATACATTTCTTCAGGGACAGCCGCCTGCTATCTCTGGATTGTCACCCATTGCTGACTGCCTTTCGCCTTTTTCATAAAAATCTCTCAATGTATTTCTCCATTGTGTATTGCTATTTTGTTAGTTACAATGTAGCAGCAAAATGTATTAGTATCAACTACATTTTCTTTATTTAACATTTTTGCTTTCTCTGCCAAGTTTAGCATGGTGGGCAGCAGCAGTGTACAGTTGTACGTTATCTGCTAGATCGCCTTTTCCGGTCCCGCGTACTTTGTCCAGGTGAGCCATTATGCATACATCACAAATAGCAACATCGAGATGTGCTGGCGCTGACATTGGATCAAAAATAGACGAACCGTAGTGCCCATAAGATCGAAAGTGTAACCCGTCATACGGGTGTACATCAACTTTCGGCGACGCCATATTAGGCAGGTCTACTGCACATACAATGCAGGGTATAGTTCCAGTTGCTTTCATTTAATTTTCTCCAAATCCAGCCGACGGTGTTTCTGCATATTTGCTTAACTCTTGCTCACAATTTGTACACCTATGGATCTTGTCTTCGTGATTGATACCAGCGGAAATTATTCGTCTGCACCAGTTACACAACAATGCACCGTGTCCGCTGTTGAATTTGACAATTGCATTTTTATAATTGTACATGATTATTTAACAACATCAACTGGGTAGAATCTGTCTGTGCGCGGTGTATAAAATCTGACGTCACTTTGCCTGATCCAGAATGTACAAGTCCAAAGCCCCCACAAACGTTTACGCTCAGCTTCGTAGTATTTTACTATTTTGTTCTGGTAAGCAGTCTCGCGGGAAACACCAGTTAGTACAACAGGCGCCCAAAATGTCCTGCCGGTAAAGATATGGTGTGCCAGCCTGTGGGGATATTTCTTTATGTTTTCTTTGGTCATGATATTGTCCTAGAGTACCCGAACAACTTTATCTAGTCCGGGTGTTGCATAACATATATTGTAGCACAAGCAAAGAACAACGTCAACCAACACTGCTGCGCAGATGCTTTATTTGTGCGGCTCACCGCGTCTGTAATTCCAACCTTTGCCACCCAACGCTTCTAGTGTTTTCCATTTATTGTTGGCGTCTTGACAAGACTGCGGTTGACCAACAGATCCGACAACAGCATTGCATTGCTGACATCTATAGTCTATTACCAAATCGTGGTCAAAAAACGCATCTGCGCCACATGGTAAAAATATTACATCTAGCCACTGGTGCGGATTAGTAGACATATATCATTTCACCATTTTTGTACACAACATCTGGCCCATCTAGCTCTTTGTGTAGTTGCTTCCACGCTGCCAACTCTTTTTCCAATTCACTGACGTCTGGCTTCCACATCTTAGCAAATTTCAATACATTAGGGCGTTCAAAATCATTACACGGTACTGGTATTGCACAACTCTTAGCGCCGTCTAGTGTAGTGTTTTCGTGACCTAGCCAGGTGTGTGGAATCAAAGAAATCTTGTCAAATTCTTTTTGATTCACGCGCAGGGTAACTTTGCGAAAGCTGTGTTCAAACCAATCAATGTATTCAGGGAATTGGTAAATTTCGTTATAATCGTCCTGATCAACATCATCATCACCAAGTTCACCAAAATCTTTCAACTTTGTGAATGATTTATGTGCATTTAGAACTGAGTGCGCGACCAGTGTAGGCACCATGGAGTCAGGAACCTGATCCAGTACTGCAATATACATTTTCATATTTTAATCTTCCCATTGTCCATGGCCATCATGTAGGCCGCTACTATCATCTTGTTGTACTGCATCGTCATCAAACGGATCGATTAAATCACCAGTTTCCCAATGCACCCAGTCACCATGCTTTGGTCTATCATACAGCTTCAATCGTTTAGGGTGTAAATTGCTTACGCCACGTCCGTTTAAATAGGCAGCGTGTTGCCCATTCTTTTTCTCTTGCACCTTGGCCTTACAACTCTTGCTACAAAATTTCCCCCAGCCGCGATTGAGATCGGCTTGACGAACTGTGTGTCTGTCGCCGCATCTGTTGCATAATTTATTAACTGTTGCAGCCATCTCGATGCTTCCTTGTGCTATACAATCACTGTAGCAAATTTATAGCACAATGTCAACAACTTTAATGTATCGTTAACAAGTAGTAGCCAGAGATGCTGGCATCTGGTGCCTGCCACTCGAAGCCTGCTACAGCAAGAACAGCCGTTTCATTTTCATCAACTGTATCTGGACAAGCAATGTCTTTGGGGATGCCATAATACACTGGTGCTAGATTTTTCTTCTTGCATCGCCCAACTATCATATCCATTGCAGAAATAAATTCATCGTTTATGGCATATCTCCGAAATCATTAATATTGTCTGCTTCCATATCACGCACAACAAAGTTTGCACCCAATGATGTTAGAATTTGCTTAATTGTGTCCAACTGTTCCTGATCGTCAAAACAGATCATCCATTCTGCACTTCCGTCACTAATGTCGTCTAGTGCACCAAAACCAGCAATATCACCACCCTGATCATTACTGACCATTTTCTTGGTAAACTTATTGTATGGTTGAGAAAAGACATTTATTCCATAATCTTGTTCTATTTGGATGATTACATTAACTTCATCAATGTTGTATGTGTCACCTTTACCTTCATCGGTTAGTCCGTCAACCATCTCAACAGTGTAACCATCCGCAAGTGCGCGGTACCAATCATCACTGGTGTAATACAGCGCTAGAATCTCATCATCAGGCAGCGCAGTTAAACGTGATTTTTCAACCTTAACACGGGCTACGCCAGCGTGGTATCCATCTGGCAAGCCTGAACTTTCATAAACAAAATTAGCTAGTGTATCGGTAACTTCGTCTTTACATAGTTTCATAGTATAGTTCTCCAATGTTTGTTAAATTCTGTCATGAAAGATTCAATGTTTGCTGCTCCAACAGGATTGGCACTGTGTACATGCCAGGCAAAGTTTGGATCATATACTGCGTTGTTGTCCATGATGTAGTTGCAGATCCACTTGGCGAAACTCATTCCTGTTTTTTCGCCGTTGTCTGTGGTGTAATGTATGTCAGCCAAATCGTGATCAAAGCTGACAAATGTGGGCAGGCCGTATTGTTTAACTGCCCACACTGCGTCGTCCATGCTGCGGCAGATTACTAACTCTTTGTAAGGTCCGTAATCATAGCGCACATCGTCTGGAAAACGTATGTCGTCTAAAAACAGTGTCCAGTTCATTCTAGTACTCCAAATTTTAATACAAACAGTGTATAATGTTTTTCATCAACAAACTCAACAGTACTAAAATTGTCTTCGCCGCAGTTAATGTAAATTGCATTGTATTTTAGAAATTCATTTTCAATTTCAATTACTTTATCTCTATTAGTTTTGCTCGAACTCGACGAGTAACGATTACTTAAAAAGCCTAGACTGTTAATAAGTTTTCTCCATCCATCTGGCGTGTTGGGCAAATATGGTGCAATTCTAAAGATCACTATAATACAATCAGTAATACAGCAATTGCACCAGCTGCTGTCGATCCTAGTGCAATTGCTGTAATCTGCCAAATTCTACATTGAGTAAACGCCTTTTGTGCTCTTCTTTTATGGTACGCAACTTTTTCGTCGAGTTGTTCAATGGTTAAGTCCATTAAGTCTATTAGTCCTTGCTGCATATTTCTTTCCTTAACCATGCGCTGTTCTCTTGCAGATGGTTTGACATTGTTGTTGATAGTAAGTAGTCGTTCGCCATTGGCGTAACGCTTGCGAGCCAAACGAAATGCATTGTCAGCTTCACCTTCGATGGTTGCGTCAAGAGCTACGTTGATTATTTTATCCAGTGACATAGTGTGTTATCCATACTTGAGTACAAACAAGTTATAGCGTGCTTCGTCAGAAAAGTCAACTAGGTAACGTTGGCCTTTCTGAAAGAAAGTTGCATGATACATGGTTAGTTGCTTGTTAATAGTTTTAGTAGAAAATCCGCCGCCTCTGCGATGCTGTTGCTCGGGTATCTCTTCTTCTAATTTTCTAATAAAGGATCGCCAATGTATTGGGCAATCAGAAAACCGCCTGCCTAGGTCAATTCTTATTGGCATGATAGCCGCTAAATGTTAATACAAACAACGAATACTTTTTAGGATCTTGAAATATAACAACCCCACTTTCTACTGTTGACATCGAAGCATCGTAATACGACAAACCTTGATTGAAAAGAAACAACTGGTCTTCGAGTGTGTCAACCTCTTGCAGCAAGGATTCGATGCCTGTCCAAACCAAATCCTTCTGGCACCAGTGAACAAAGCCGACCCATGCACTCGGACAGTCTGCCATTCTCCGGTCCAGCTTCATCTCTACAGTTGCCATTATTCTGCTACTCGACGGGTTAGTGTAACAACCTTCCATGGTCCGTGGTCTTCATAGAAGTTTGACTTGCGGCGGCACTCTCTTGCGTCGAAAGTAGAAACTCCTGCACGTTCTGACGAAACTACAACCTGAACTGTGCTACACTCACTCATCATCTGTTGCTGCGCCAAGGCCGGTGACATTGTAAGAAACAGCACAGGAAAGAATGTAATTATCCCAACTATGCATGCAATCCTGGCGTATCGTCCTACGCGATCCAAAATTAAAATTGGCCATAGCATAATCAGCACGCCAGCTCCTAGATACACTAGTAACCATGGCGAGTCAAGCAACGGTATTCCGTCCATTAAGTAGAATAAAAGTTCTGCTATTGTTACAACATAATCACGTATCATTGTTTTTCATCCCATTCGATGTTTAATTTGTCAAAAAATGCACGGCGCACCGCTTTCTCTTGTTTTGTTCGAGCTTTCCAAAAAAGGCTGCGATAACCGTTTACAAACATTATCGCGTCTGCTATTACATAGCCTGCAACAACAATAACAAATGCAATTAGTTCCATAATGATCTCTTCTGGTACATTGTTGCACCTCTGGTGTTGGGTGTGTATTCTCTTACTAAGATGTCACACAACGCTAATGTACCGGAGTATTTTAAGCAAAATATTGTCATAATTGATTTCTTTTTATGCGACACTAATTTTAAATTGTAATTCGTTCGCCTTTGTTCCCACGTCAAATCAAATCCTTCGCTTTCTAACAAATGATAGAACTTGCGTGTATACTTATCATTATTATATTTTGCAAACACAATTTCTCAATATCCAGGAAGAGGAGTTAGGTGATAATCAACACTGTCCACAATGGCCAACCCTTCGGTTACACAGGTTGCACATTTCAACGATTTTGCATTGTCCTCGAAATGCGTTACGTCTGCGTTTTTGGCTAACACCCTGACGAGTCCCCCATCCTGATCCTCCTAAAAAGCTACTGTCTGACTTTTCAAAAATCTCTTGAATGTACTTTTCTGCTTCTTCTCTTGTGGTTGATTGAGCAACTTTATGCTGTCGTATATATACAACAAACGGCCTGTTGGGTTCAGGCTCGGTAAACCAAGATTTAAACCACGACAGCATCAGCAACCTCCATCCATTTAGCACAAGCTTTCCATTGTACATTTGTGTTGATGTGCTTTGATACATAATGCAATAACATCTCGCGCATGTCGTCGCCATCCAGCAAGCGAAACACAAAGCTGGCGTCGGTCTTGTTTTGCAACTTAGGAATAAACTTTGTAGCAACCGACTTACGATCTGGATATTTTACAGCTTTTTCATAAAGTGCCTTGACACGATCTTCGGTGCGACCAAACGCATCCCAGAATCGAACTTCGAAATCGCGGATACGATCTGCATCTACTTGTGGCAACTGGCCGATCACATCGTCGAGATCCTCGTTGACAATCAATGCAACAATGTTACGATCGAACCGCACACGATCCAGTGTTTTATGGATACGCACATACCAGTCGTTCTTGCCTTTGTACATCTCGCCGTTGAAGCTGATGATAAACCCTTCACGACCTTCGTCGTTGCGGTGCTTGGCAACGTAGTCATCCAGCGTACCATCAACCGAGTCATGTAACACAACTTGTGTAATTGAGTCCGGTGTTGAATTCTGGCGACCCAAGTAGTTGCCAGTTAGATTATGACGGATTGCCAGCAGCACAAGGTCAGCAGATCGATATCCTAGCACAATCTGGTTATCGGGCGCTACAAACTCAAACAATGGAGTAACTCCCATTTTTACAGCTTTTTCTAACCAATGCATTTCTGCTTGGTAGTTAGAACGAGTACGCATGTACCTTTCGGCTTGCTCGCTCACATCAGTTACCCCCATCTTAGTAGCAAGACGGACAACGCCATTAATGATCAATGGTCTAATCATTGAGTTATGCACAAGAATGTTATTAGCAAAAAAATTATTAGTAGATGTCTGGATGTCATATCGGAGAGAATTGTTTCTAATTTTTTTAATATTTGCAATTTTCACAAATTTTCCTTTACAAAGTAGGTGTTTGTCTAGTTTTTATATAAATACCATACACGAAGAAATAAAGGATGTCAACTATGAAATGTTATGTTTGTGAAGATAAAATAGAAGAAAAGTTCAGTCATTTTTATACATGCGCTAACGGCTTATCCAAACCGGAACATTTAATAAATCTTATATGCTATAATTCTAACACAAGCAAGTCAGATTTTAAAAATGACCTAATAAATATGTATGTTGTTCAGGATTTTTCAATTAAGGATTTATTAGATCATTTTAACATACAACGGTTATCAAGTAGTACGTTATATAAGATTATATATTACTTAGGTATTCCTAAGAAGACTACCACGAGATCAAAACGAACTCAAGAAAAATACAAAAAAACTTGTCTTGAAAAATACGGCACAATAAATGCTCTTTCCAAAGATACAATTGCATATCATAAACGAAATGATACTGTAAAACGTAAATATGAGGTCGACAATGTCAGATCGGCGCAAGAAATAAAGGATAAAATTAATATTACTATGCTTGCCAAATATGGAACACTACGAAGAACAAATATTGAGAAGCAGAAAGAAACAAAAGCAAACTGGTCTAATGAGTACAGAGCTGCGCTTGGTGATAAGATTAGTGCTGGCCGTAAAAAGTGGTGGGCTAATTTAACAGATTCAGAAAAATATAATGCTTGTAAAAGATCTGGGCTTAACCAATATTCTGGCAAAATGAATTCTATTGAGTCGGTAATTGCCGAGGCGCTAGCTTCATTAGGAATATCGTATATATTTTCATATTTTATTGGGAATAGACAATTTGACTTCAAGATAGGCACTATATTGATTGAATGTCAAGGTGATTTCTGGCATGCTAACCCAATATTTTATAACGAAGGAGACGTTGTAACTCATCCAGGTAATAAAAATAAACCAGTATCTGATATTTGGGAAAATGATAAAAAGAAACAATTACTTGCCGAAAAGAAAGGATTTACAGTTATTGAAATATGGGAATATGAAATTAATAACTGTACTGATCTACCCCAACTTATTCTTCAAAAAATAGAAGGTCTTCTTCCCCAGTGAGCTCATCTGCCCGTATATAATCGCTTATATCGGTGCACCAAATTTTGTGATTTCCAGTAAGTTTTAGGATATGCCCATTAGTCAATTCTATTTCATACCAATCATCACATTGGGTTTTAATAGCCGATGCCAATACAGGTGTCCACATTATCTGCTTTTTTAAATTCTGCCCTAATACAAGTCCATTATAGTTAGTTTCACATAAAAATTTTATAGTTTTGCCACCATCAGGTGTTGCAATAATACTATCTTCATCAAGACACCCGTCCATTTTTTCCATAACAGTGTGCGGACGTGTCATGTCGATGTTTTTTGACAGTGTTTCTTCACGCTCGTTGATGTTAAAAAACTTGTGGAACGGACGAGACATAAGTTCTCCGTCTTCACCAAATATCAATCCGCGGCATTCGCGCTTGATCCTGCTGGACAGGCTGCGTTCTTCACGCATCTTTGCGCTGCCGCCTGCAACTGCAATTGGTGGAAAGGTGTCTGGCATGGACACGGCATAGTTAATTACAGTAAAGCCGTCGCGCTCTGCAACAATAAACTCGTCACATCCTTTGATATGCGGAAGTACATCGTTGATAGTGCGTATCTCGGGAAATTTGTAAGACATGTTGCCTCCATTAAACTCTAGCACTACTCGGTGCATAATTTATATTACACTATAGCAGTCCTATAGTCAACGGCTAAAAACAATTTTTTACAGCAACGCATCGCCGTACATATCAAATATTCGAATATCATCAAACCCTTCAGTAAAGTCGGGCATCACAAAGCTCTTGGTCATGTTTGCAATAACAAATCCAGGAATTGTTTTACCTGGCCTGCTGACAAGACGATTCTGCCAATTGGCCCAGTCGTCAACGTCCGCCACGGATGGATGCAAATAGCATTCACAAATTATATCGTATGCATTCTTTTTCATACGTTCAACAATAACGGCTCGCTTGTTAACACCCATGTTGGTTTGATCCCAGATCACATCATGTTTGTCTTGGAGAGCAAACACCAATCCTTCTTCTGCAATTTTCACAGCATTTTTATATTGAGACTCGAACACATCGTTGTAGGTTTTACCCAAAGCGAGTGCAATCAGTTCAAGTTCGGCATCTGTGCTGTACACATATGCATCGCGGTCCATTTCGACCATCTGTTTTACGCGAGTGCTTTTTCCTACTGCTGGCGCGCCAACTAATACATAACAAGTTGCCATTTTATTTCTCCTTGGTTAGCTGTGTTATCGTGTATGCTTTAACGTCCCATACGGACGGGTTGTTGTATGTGGCACAGGCCTTGGTAATTGCAGCTTCTGCATCTGCCGTGTACACATATCCTAAATGATTTGTACCCGCATGCACAGAAAAGCATCTAATCTTTTCTAAGGTATCTGCATTTTCCATATGTTTACAATGCATATGCAGGGTCAGATGGTAATTGGGTAGATTCACACACAACATCAAATTGGTCGGTAGGAAACATTGTAGTTGCAAGCTCGTCAGTGAGTTGCTGGTATGCCGAAGTTGTATCAGCAAGTATCATTGCAGAAAAGACTTCGCATTGTGCCAATGGCATCGCGCCAAATACAATCATTAAAATTAACAATCTCATAATACTTTTTCGCAGTCGGTGACATCAAACTCAACACTTTCAACTGTGCTCTGAAGAATAAATTCACTGTCAAACCCGTCGCGGCTGGCGACGCCTAGTGCAAGTTCCTCGGATGGCCAAAGAGTTGCTCCGGATGATCCATCGCCATGATCTGTGATTCTAACCCATGCTGTAACTTTGACTGATTGTCGTTGAGCCCATCCTAAGCGAAATGCATCAGCCAGCTGGCTGGGTTCGTCTGTTTTCATTCCGTGATTGATTAACGCTTGTGTTAGTTCGACGCCGTCGTCTTGCATATGCATAGACATTGTATCTTTCCGATCTTTGTTTCTATTTGCCTAAGTAAAATTCAATAAAGCTGATGTTAGGAGTGTCTCTGATGCTGCATGTACACAACGCAAGGCACCCTACTAAGCCAAAGAGTATTGCAATGTTGAGGATTGTTCTACGCGTCATCTATTGGTCCGAGTCCTAGAAGGACTCGACGATTGTTTTCTATACGCCTGGCTTCTAGTTTATCAAGCATACGCTGGGCGTCATCGGCTATGTCGTCATCGTCGCCCCAGTCATCGTCATCGTTGTCTCGCTCATCTACTGCACCAGGGTATTCTTCCCATCGGCCCAACTCATAATCCCAATGTCGTGAGTCATACATTTTCATATTGAACCAATACCCAAATAAATCAATACACAGTTCTGGACCTGCATGATCCTCGCCAGTCCAGCCAAGATCAAGTGTCAGCTCAAGTAGGTTTCGCGTACAGGCGAACTTACTGATTTGGACTTCCCAATGTTTGCGTTGCGAAAATGATCCTTGTTTGTAATAATAATCTTTGCTTGAGGCAGACGACTCTTGAGGTCGCCAATTTCTAATGATCCATGATAAACGTATCATGTTAGTTCCTCTGTGTCGTGTGTGCCAATTATGACTTCGGCTCGTACATCAGTGAGGTGGAATTCAACAACCTTGTATCCTTGTTGTGCCATGTTGTCCCATTTGCCTTTGGTCATGGCGTCCATAGTGCCGCCATGACAACTGCCGCCATGATAAAGGCTGTACTTCGACATCCATAGGACGGCATCCTTTGCAGCTTCACGGCTGGCACGGATTGTTTCAGGAATCACAACAGGTGATCCCCATTCTGGGTCCATGATTGCAAAAAATCTCTGATTCACTTTTACATTAACTGTGGTCATTGTCAGTTCCTCTTGATGTGTGTAGTGTATGCTTGCACATTAGCACAAGCATACACTATTGTCAAGCTACTTACTCGGTTGCAGTATTTGCGTTTTCCTGCACAGCAGCAGTGAATGCATCAGCTGGATCTACACCAAGCTCGCCAACTACCGTGTAGGAGCATGTACGACCCTTGCTGTCGCGGTAGTCGCTGGGCACACTAACAACGTCCATAGGATTGATCTTTAGGATCATGATACGCTCTCCGCCGAAGCTGTTGAGGTAATCTTCACTGCAAAAATGCAATCCATCCGAGCAAGTCTGGTCTTTGTCGTCGTTGACCATGTTGCGCGGCATTGTGACAACAGTCATGTCGTTTTCAAGTGTGACTTCTACTTCTTTCAAACGTCCAGAAACAGTGTCTGCCATGGCAGTCTTCTCTTCGTCAGTCAGCAAGTATGCTGGCTTGTTTGATACTGTACCGGAGTAACAGTCTAGGTAGCTGTCTCTTACGCGCTTGTACGCCAAAAAGCAACCGTCTGGAGTAATAGGCAGACAATTCTTTTCCAAGAAGCCGTACAGCTCTTTTACTGCGCGGTGACTTGGGTTGCTCTGCAAGTTCTCCATGAATAGAACTAATGGCTCGATTGGAAATCCTTCTTGTAGCATTTCGATCATACGCTTTGACAATGCGTTGTGCATTTCTCTGCCGTCCCAGAACAGTTTCTCGCCTTGGACTTCGACACGACCGTTGCCGTATTCGAGTACAACCTTTTCTGGATCGATGATCTTCTTCACAGTTTCCCAGTCGCCGGCAATGATAGCATCTTTGACTTTGGTATAGGTCACGTGTGTTTTAGCAATAGTATGTGGTGTGTTGTTGACAACAACAACAATGTTGTTGCCTTGCATCATATATGGAAGCATATTATGTTAGTCCTTTATGTTGATCGACGAGGTTAATATATTCTGCAACAATAGTCTCGTCGTAGTACCTACTGCGCTGCATTTGTTGTATCATTGAGTAACGACTGCGGATCCCCTCGATTTCTTTGGTCGCTGTTTCTTCTAACAGTGTTAAGTTAAGTGAGCTTTCGATTGTGTTTGAAAGCTCAAACAAGCTGCGGTCGCCTCCTACAGGAACTTCAGGAAGCTTTTTGCAAAACGCTCGCATTGGACTTTTTTCGTCCAACATGTTAACAAGCTTCTTATTATAATAGATTGATTCTCTATCTTTGTCAACCCGTGAAAGCACCATGCTAAGTAAATTTTCGGATTTAAGTTCGCCCAGTACTTCTTCTACAAGGTCCTCATATCTCACCCAATTAGGCAAAGCTTCTACTGCGGCGACATCAGTCTTGCGTACCCCATACATTGCAACAGTTGACAGTTTTGGATGACCGCTTGCTTTCATGGCACGGTAAACATTCTTAACATTGATGTCTTTGCCTGCCTTAGAAATTCCTTTGAATCCTGTAATAGGGACATAGCAATAGATTTTAGTATTATCCATGTCTCCTGGAGACATTGTGCATTCGCTCCACGTCATGGAATTATTGTAATGGCATGTGTCTATTTTAAGCAGTGTGATCTTTTCTGACATTCTTGAAACTGTATCAGGCTTTGTTAAATCAGTAACGTCAATGACCTGATTTTCCGGAGGATTGTGAATGGCAGCCAAAAACCCTGCAACATCAACTGGCTTGTCTGCATTCTTTGCAAAAATTACAAATGCCGTCTTGCCTTTCTCATAAGCAATTTTGACATGATATTTGCTGCGTTCCCACATGCGAGCATTGTCGGTGTTTTTAATAAACAACACATCTTTGCAGCATTCCACTAACCAAAGACCCCCATACCCGGCCTTCTTCTCGGTTGCAATTTTGCTCAGTCCGCCGCTGGCGTAAGACCCTTTGGCTGTTGAGAATGATCGCAACACAACATTGAATTTTTTGGCAATGTCTTCTACATTTAATTTTATGGATGAGTTGTAATAGTATCTATTTCCGAATAAGAACGGAATCTTGTTGTTGTCAATATAGTGCTGGACCACTCCGCTCCATAATTGGTTTTTTGCCTTGTTCCTCAAAAATTGTACTCGGTCCCACGTGTTTTCAATTGATTTCATTTCCGCAATCAGTGTTACTTCTAATGCATCAGCAATTTCTTTGTATTTTGCTTTGATTTTAGTAATAGTGCATTCAGTGTACTGAAGTCCTTCTCGGCTTGCCTGGAATTCAATTTCGCCTAATTCAAATTTGATATCAAGTCCAGTGTTGCTGACAAAATTCAAGTCACCTAATTTTCGGTCACTGCTTGGAATTTCAATCGGATAGGCAATGTTGCCCATGATTGCATTGTTAGTAGACTTGGCGTAGGCCATCTGGCTATTACGCGAAAACACGTTGGCAACAATACATTTGCCTTCATATTCAACCGTGTTAAACTCTATTTCGGTGCCGGTTAGATTTGGCACAAGATCGAAATATGTAAACACAGACTTGGCTTCTGTACTAAAGCGCCAGAAATCATCAGCGTCAGTTACTGCAAATTTTACTTCAACACCAGACGGCTCGTCTGTTTTCTCCACACCCATCTCAGCAACACTCGGAACACCGTCGTCGTTGATAAAAGCACTAAAAATGCCCTTGACGCCGTCTTTAATAGCAATAACGGTGAAGCTGTCAGTGTAGCTAAATGGCGACTTTGATCCAAGACCTAGTGCGCCGATAAAGTCATTACTGTCGGCTTTGGTGCTTTCGAAGTAAGTGGTGTAGATGTGTGTAACATCATCGAGGTTCAAGCCAATACCATAATCGCGAATTGCAAAGTACGGCTGGAGCCTTGTCGGTAAGTGCAAATCAAATGGTGTGTTGCGCTTTCCAGCTGCAACATGACTGTCGACTGCGTTGCAGCTAAGTTCTCGGATGATTGCTCGAATTTTGTTTGCATACAAACCACTTGACAGAATACCAAATGCCTTTGCGCTATTTTTGATCTTGAATTCACTAACCTTAGTGATTCCGCCAAAGACTGCCTTGTCTGCTGGCGCTGAGTTAATAATCATGTTTGCTGTGCCTTTGTTGGGTTGTGCCTAATAAACATAGCACAATAATAATGCTATGTCTAGTTTATTCATTGAACGTCTGGGTTATCGAAGTTCAATTGCTTCTTCTACGCCTGTGTCAAACGCTTCTTCTGTGCGAAAGTTTGTTACAATAACAAATTCGTCTAGATCAGTCTTTGGATATCCTGCAATCCGCATCCACGTGCCGCCCCAGAATGAACCAAGCGCAGTTTCGTACACACGTTTTTGGTCAATTAACCGAGTCTGCGCTAGACGAAAGTCTTCACGTCCACCGGTGATAATACGCTGCAATTCTACATACACTTGGCTGTCAAGGGTTGGGTTCTGTTCCTGAATAAACTGGAACATTGCCTGCGATCCCTCGTCGCCATAACGTGCATCGAGTGCTGCTGTTACCACGTCTCTGAGATCATCTCGTTGCATTGTTGGAATTTGCGCAGCTTCGGCAATGGTGTTGCTATAGTTGGCTAGCACGTTCTTGTTGTCTTGAAATGTTGCAATGATAACATTTTCAAGTCTGTTGCCAGTGTCGAAAGCTGAAATATAACTTCCTGCTGTGATTACAGCAATTCCGCCAATTACAATAGTTGTGGCTATTAAACTCTTCATAGTACTTCCTTTAAAATACTTCATGCTTATGGAACATGTAAGTTATAACTGGTGTTACAACTAGCAACGTCATTGCTGCTAGTACAAGCGCCCAGATCGGTGGTGCAATTTCTTCTGCTAGATACTCAAACTCGTCCATGGATCTTAGTTGGAAGTTTTCTAACACTGCATCTTCTATTATAGCATCAATTGCCTGAGTGTCAAGTGAATCCAGCGCAAGAATGTTATTTTCTATGGCCAACCCAACAATACTGTTGCTGCTCCAGTGTCGCACGTCTACCCAACTAATCGCATCCCCGTCCATTCCGATCACAGTAACCACATCGTTAATGTTGTGAGCTTCCCACGCTTGTGCTAGTGCTAGTGCAAAGCTCGGCGGACCGCCAGTTACCACTACAATAGCATTTGCGCCGGTTTTGCGTATGTTGGCATTTACAACTGCAAAGTCTTTGTTCCATTGAGTGTGCAGCGCACTGGATGTCTTGTAGCCAGTGAATATCACACGGTTTGCAATGTAATAGTCTCGAACGCGCGGATATGCAATGGGCAACACCTCAACTGGCTCGTCTTCTGCAAACAAGCTGTCAACTGCGCCACGGATATAATTGGTGTACCTTTGCGATGTAGTGACAGGATCTCCAAGTGCAACTTGTGCAAACCTTGCTGGTGTTGTGCTGCCTTGCTTGTCTTCTCTTGCAATTTCAAAGCGTATGTCAAGATCAGAGTCTAGGAAGTATCTGCGTTCCCATTCAAAAATAGATTTGTATTCTGTTCTATAATTAGTAGTACAAGAGCGCTGCCCGTTGCTGTTTGTCGAGCAGGTTTGCCCGTCGGGTACAAACCGAGTGCGATATTCTGTGCAGAAATTGTCAGATGATCTTTGCCAACCTCTCTGACATGATTCCTGTATCGTATCTAGCTTGGTTACTACTCCGTTGATCAACTGTGTGTCAGAGGTTTGTCCAAAGCTGCCAGCAGCAAAGATAAGCACAAGGACCAGCAGCGTTCCGCCAGCTTGCACTCCAAACTCTTTCCATGTGTATTCCCAGTTGAAATACAGTTTTACAATACCCATCACTACAAGTGCAGGAATAAGGAAGAACAGAATACTAAGTCCCATTAGGTGATCCTTTTGTTATTTTAGTCATAGTAAATTACTAACATGCTAATTCAACAATGTCAACAACTATTCGTGAAGTTTGTATGCGTGCATGGCCTTGATTTCGTCTGGCTCCCAAACAAACGCCCACATGCAAGTAACCTCATGGGTAAGAAACACCATGCCATCCTCCATGCACCACGGATAGGCTGGATCACAAGTGTATCCAGAATGCCCAGCAATTTTTGAGATATTTTTAAACTCAATGATAGGCGCAGACAGTACCAAAGTTGTGCCAAAATCTCGGTTGCTGCCTGTCCATGCAACAAATGCATTGTGCAAGTCAGTTTCGCTAACCTCGTCGATTTCGTCCATGTGCGCCAGCATTTCGGCTTGTGCGTGAGCAGCTTGCGCCATGCCTTTTCCAGGATTCATGTCTTGTAGATCTTCTCTCATAATGATATACAGTCGTGGATCGATTACTTTTTGATTCATGTTATATTCTTTCATTGATAGATGTCCATTCTCTGGTTATTACTGTAACTCGACAAATCGATCCTAATTCAACTGTTGAATTCTGGGCTGCGACTGCCGCGCCTTGAATTTTAGTACTTATTATTTGTGTCAACCACTAACTTATACAATCTCCATAGATTTTTAAAAGTTATCAATGATACTACACGACGTTTAAAATCAACTTTATCCATTGAATTAAGTGTAATCTATTGATTATCGAGTATTGACTGGGCCAGCATTGTTTTTCGCTGTTGCAATGTTCGTCTACTGCAAATACTGCTCCAAACGGATAGCATAATTATCAACAGATTGATACCATTAAGTATAGCCATTTCTAACGACATTGAACTATAATTCAATGTCTACAAAGTCGTTGATGTCAATGCACTGAAATTGGGTGCCCAGAATGTTTTGATTGACTGAGTGGTGCCAGTGCCCAAACAACCAATGATCGGGCTTGTGAAATGCAAACATTTGCTCAAACGCTTCTGCTGTTCTAGTTTTGAATTGAAATGTTCCGCTCATTGAACGATTTTTAGAAATAAACATCTCGTATGCAACACTGGTAGGACAGTCGTGAGTAATAATCACTCGCGGACGGACTTTATTGTACAACACTATCATGTTAGATAATTCTTCATAGCTGAGTTCTTCGTCTTCCCACCAATCTAGACCCCTGGTGCGCTGTTGGTAGTCGATGCTCCATGCACCACCTACGTACATCACGTCGCCTTCTACTGTGCCGTCATTGATGTAACCCAGCATATCGTTCTTGCACATATCAGGATCGTCATGATTGCCTCGAATAAAGCGATGCTGCGGGTTTTCTGTGTGATACCCGTTGACACTGTCGTGCCAGCTAGCTCCAGCAAAGCCAATGCCAAAGTCCCCTATTTGAACACTAGGTCCTTTCCAGTTCTCCAGGATTGTTTTGTATGCATGCACGTTCCCATGAATGTCCCCTATGATTCTTGTTTTGGTCATTTTTGATTCCACCATTCACGCCATTTTTTTCTCGATACAGATTCGTACAAGTCTTCTGCACCTACTTCTACGCTTTCAGCATTTCCACCTTTTTTGATGTGGAAGAAAGCAGGTGCGCCTTTGTTGTACTGGCAAAGATTTTCTACAGGTTCCAAGCTGTCTGCAATTTTAAACAGTGTCTCGGACCCCAAAAAGAAGTTGCCTTGCCAGTCCAGCTTTAGTCCATAACAGTACACGTTGATATCCCAGTTGTCAACCAAGTTGGCTAGGTCCCATATTTGTTCTTCGGTAAAGAATTGGGCTTCGTCAACTAACACAAATTGTGGTTTGTTGTTTGCACTCTTTAGTATTCTACTACTGGGTAATTCATCAGATAAGATTGTTATACAGTCTTTTTCGATGCCTAGTCTTGTAGAAATGCTGCCTGTGGTTCTAGTATCTACGCTTGGCTTTAAGAGAACTGTTTTAAATCCTTTCTCCTCCAGCATGTAGTTTTTAGTTAGAACAGCAAGACTCTTTCCAGAGTTCATGGATGAATAGTAGAATATTAGTTTACACATTATTTTCCTTAGTTGGGGTTGTTTCGTACTTTCCTCTGGCTCTAAGATATCCTGCCTCAAATGATAGATGTACCAATCGAGCAACTTTATCAGGCGTATCAAACTTGCCACTGTATATTTGTTCGTCTAAACAGTTTTGATTGCGCTCTTCTTTGGACATAAATAAATATGTGTCCAACATTTGCTCCATGGTTGCTTTGGTCATTTATCCTACTTCTTTTGTTCGTTGAGTTGTTGCTTGCGCTTGTTCATCATTTTTATCATAACTTCTAAGTCTTCTTGTAGGTTTGCTACGCCGCCTGCGTTGGCGATCATAGTACCGGACTGATCAGACAACGAAGTGTTTGATGGAATTACTTCAGTAAGTTCGCCCTGGGCAATACGTTCTGTTAATTCAGCAATGGTATTTTCCATAGTAGCAATTTGTTGGATTAATTTTTCGTTTGTCATTTCTTTTCCCATGTTCCCATTAGTGATTGTGCTACCAACATATGCTTGTACAACAGACCCTCATCAGAGTCTGTCCACACGTGACGACCTTTTCCTAGTGCTTCTTTGAAGTTGTACCGGTTGTCGTCAAAAAGGATAAAGTCAGCGATATCAGCACCGTACTCTTCTAAGTACATTCTCACTTCGTCGCCACGCTGCATTCCTTTGTTGTTAATCCACGATTCTTTTGGATCTGTCTTCCATGGATTTGCAATTGTACCTCTGAAGCCCGAGTTACCAAATGCAGCCTTTACCCAGTGCTCTGCTTGGTTGCTAGTTGCATCAATGAAGTTCTTCCATGTTGACATTAGAACAAATTCTACAGGATACTTGTCGTGTATTTTGTTCATAAAGTCCACAGCAACTGGGTCAAACCGGTGCCACATGTCATACGAAGCATTGTGCGCATAATTTACCCGCGCAGATGTAAACACGCCGTCAATGTCTAAGAATACCAAGTATTTGCGTGTCATCATCTTCTCTGTCCTTTATTGCTTCATTAATGTCTTTTGTATGTTCAGTGTACAGTACTTTTTCTCTAAAGTCAATACAATCACAACAGCCACATGCCATTCTTTTGGACTTTTTGCCCTTCATGTTGATGTTGCCTGCTCCTCTTGGCACTGGGGATCTTGGCATGTTAGTCTCCTTATAGTGGTGCGCCCGGAAGGACTTGAACCCCCGACCACTGATTAAACTTCAGCTGCTCTACCTACTAAGCTACGGGCCACACATTATTGGTCGCAGGGCGTAGACGATAATGAGCCGTCCCCTCGAGGTTTCTGACGCCGCCCTGCTAAGTCCAACAAGTTACAACTGCACTGTGATCGGCAGATTTATTATAACTCGACGCAGACTATTCTTATTCGGTGTATAGTATTATTTTCCATTATAAGCCTTTCAAAAATTCGTATACTGCATCAGCGGATGCAAACATTTTAGTACCTTGTTGTCTACTTGTTACCATAATCTGCTTGTCGTAACAGCGGATCAGGCCAAAGCCTTTGAACCTACCGTTACCCAGTAACCTTGTGTTCCATCGTGTTCTACGCGGAACTGGATCGTTCCACTCATGTTCAATGCCAAGTATTTCACTACATTGCACATAAAACGTTTTTTGTTCATCATTTGTCATCATATTGCTATACTACATTATTTTGTATGCTGTGTCGACCAGTAATTTATCATCTTTCCTAATGTTACGGATTTAATTCTTCATACGCTGCTTTGCAGGTTGCATAAAAGTTTGTCATTTCTGGAAATGTATTGAGGAAATCCTTGCCGCGTCTGCGGTCGTATTCATTTACAAACTGGTAGAACGAACTTCTTCCGTGGGTAATTTTTTTAGTTTTGATATCTGTAGGATGAAGGTCACATGCAGTCATTACATCCAATAAGATTCTTTTTAATTTAAGCGATTCGTTGCTTAAAAACCCTGTATTACCGTTCCACTCGTCGGCAGCATTTGCGTACATAAAATTCACAGAAGGCAGCAAGAATTCAGCAACCAGTTCCTTGGTTGACAACGCCACATCCAAAAACTCTGGGTGTCTAACATAAGGAATATCAATGCCAATCCGATTGTATGAACGATGCGTGTTGGTATACCCGGATGTTTTGTATTTTGTCAACCCGAGGTTTACTGTGTTGTCTAAGTTGACTCCACTTTGGTCTAATTGCTGAAATATGTGGTGTTTGTTGTACGTCTTCTTCAATGACAGCACATATTCTAAAAAGTCTAGGAAGGTTGGGAGACTGAACAAGTTAAACGCTGCCATAAATGTAACGCGAGTATCGGTTGTGTTCCCAAGAAAGTATGTTAAATTTTCTTTGAGCATGTTCCAATTCATACCGTCTCGGCTGTATTCGGCCTGACCCTCGACACTTTCGGCACTGAGGAATAACGTAACTCGCTTGACACATTTTTCATCAACCAATTGATTTGACAACTTGGTAAACTGTTTCCACAACTTGTCGGGCGGGCAACCGTTGCTGTTGATGGCAAACTCCATGTTGGGATTTGGATGTTCCAGCATGTATTCCATTAGTTTGACAGTGTGTTTGCTCATCAACGGTTCTCCGCCTGTGACACGCAATGTGTGCAGATGCGGCAGTGCTTCGGGCAACCATTTCCAGAATGCATCAGTGTATGGATTGTCTTCTCGATTTTTAATTTGCTCTGCTGGATTGCCGTTGTACTGTACGCCCGGGAATAAATAGGCACCGTGTTCTGTTATTTCATCTACCCATTTGCTGCTGAAGCTTGGCCCACAATATGCACATTTAAAATTGCATACATTACTGAAACTAATTTCCATATATTTTGGAAATACATTCTCGTCGCCCTTTAGTGCAGCAATTTCATCAAAGTTATGCACACTGTACGGATCCAAACTTTTTAACGTGCGATCGCTGGTCTCATTGGTGTTGTCCTCGATGCGCCAACAGAAGTCACATTCTGATGGTCTTTTGCCGTTGAGCATTTGCTTGCGGGCTGTCTTTTTATGCTCTGTGTTGTGCAATGCACTAGGATTGACTTCGAGTTCGTTCAACGGAATTTTATGTGCAGTGGGATGGTGACAACTGTGTGTTAACCCTGATCCCAAGTGCATAGTAACTTGTGTCCATTTTGCCAAACAAAAGCCCGGACCAGTTTCGTTGAGTAATTCTTGCATCTTGTCGCAGTTGTTTTTACTATGCTCGATATAGCCACTGGGCTGTTTGTCCCATTCAACATCATCAAATTTCTTGGTCATTGTTTATTTTTACCACTTCTTACTGCAACTATAACACAAAAGTTTATATGTGCAACGTATTTATTATAACTAATAGTGTGCTGTTACGCCAAAGGAAAACCAGGTCTATAACGCAGGCTACTATCCATATTTTTCCCTTGGCGCTCTAGCCTTGCCACTATTGCTAGCCCGACAAGGTTTCTCTCGCGTCTAGGGTACTTCGTTCCACTCATTATAAGATGGCTGCCTCGAAGCCAACTTCCTAATAGTTTTTCTTAATATCCTTGTCTACTAAGTGTTATTTATATGCGGCGTTACATCAGACATCTTGCGGCGAACTGTAATGCCCTTGCCAGACGGTGTTGTACGAACAAATACACCAATATCTTCGCCGCCATTTTGCAAAATATCTCCGTGCATATCGAAAGTCGGCTTTGATTTTTCAACTACGCTAAGAATAAAAGGCAGGGGCTTTCCTGGCACAAAGTAAAGGTTCATGGTTTATTCCTTTTGCGCATTTAAGAGTGCATCTTTGTCGGATAGCGCAATACCAGTGTATTTAATGTGCGCCTCCTGATTCATTCCGCAAAGATGACACTCTGCTGGGCGATAATAATCTGCTTCAAATTTATGGTATGTTACCACGCAACACCAACAGCCGTCTATCTTGGCAAACGTTGTCATGGTTTATTCCTTCTTATTTCGTAGTCAAGTCTACGCTGGGCTTGTTACGGCCTGCCTTGCTGTTGAAAGTGATACTAATCTCATCCACTTGTGATAAGAAGTTGATTCAGTGTGAACGTGGCCCCATTCGCGTGCCTTGCGTTGTTTTTCATATTCTGCACACGCAATCGCCTCTGGTTCGTCGTACTCGTTTACAACTTTACTCATTTTGTGCCAGTGCCTTGAGAATTAATATTACCATATCCTCTACAACATCCTCTTCGTTGGCTGGCACAAAGTCATTGGCTGACATAGTACCGACACTCCATGCGCTCCAGCACCGTGTGCAATACATTGCGCCGTCAAGCTCTTCTGCAACGGCATCCTTGAGTTGGTCTAGTGCAGACTCAGATAACAATGCAAGCAACGCTTTGTTGGAAATACTACTCATTGCCGACCTTCTTGTCGTCGTTGAAGATTTTGACACTCACACCTTCGGAGTAATAACCGTTGCTGCTTCCATAGAACCTAACATCGACTGATCCTTTGATGGTGCGGAATCTGTAGTAGGTCCATGTATGGCTGTCGTTGCTATGTGTAGTTGGACCCGGGTCGTAGTTTGAAACTTCTTCAACCAACAACAAAGGAGTACCGACTAGATCTTCTAAGTCTCCGACGATGTCTTCGATGTACACACTTTCGCAACAATCTTGATCATGTTCTAGTGTAACAAAGTTGTTTTCTGTAACGTACAATGTCAGAGAATCGTCGTCGGCGGTTACAGCACTCAACACACGGCCCAGCAGACCTTCAAATGTTTTGACTGGCCCTACCAATCTGTTGTATGTTATATGCTTGCTTTCCATAACTTTATCCTTTGATTTTTATATTTGGTACCGGCTCTTGGGATTGAACCAAGGACCTCCAGTTCCACAAACTAGCGCTCTAACCAACTGAGCTAAACCGGCATATTTTCTCTTTTAATAGTGTCTAGCACACGTTCTCTTTCATGTGCTAGACGACCAATTTCGTTTGCTAGCGTTACTAACTCGTCATTGGAGTAATCCATATTGAAGATTAGTTCGGCTACAAATTCCTTGCGATTGTGTGCAGACCAGTATTTGCGCACACGACGGACAATCTCGTTACTGTTCTTAGAGTCTTGATTGTTCATCCACTGTTCAAGAAGCTTTTGCATGTTAGTCAAGTGTGCTGGTTTGGCCAGCCGCACGCGCTGCTCGCGTTTCGCCACGTTCCAGCGCATCGGGATCAAGGTTCAGTGCATCGGCAGTGCGTTGTGCTTTTTCTTGCCCTACCACAGTGGTATATTGCTTGCCGCCAACTATGACATTCCACAAGTTTGTTTGCACTCGTTCGGATTGTGTGTTTGGAGTGATGGTAAAGTCATTGCATTTACGCTTCATGTTAGTTCCTATCCTGTGTGTCTATGCATTGTGCATCGTGTCTATATGTAAATGTAGCAGAGTGTTGCTGACATGTCAACGTGTATTTTGGTGTGCCGGATGGGATTCGAACCCATGACCTTCGGTTTAAGAGACCGCTGCTCTACCGCTGAGCTACCGGCGCATATTGGTGGAGAGAAATGGAATCGAACCACTGACACCAGGCTCTTGCCCGTGCTCTACCTCAACAAATTCGTTCTGCAGAACTCCTTCGTCTCTGAGCTACCTCTCCGTAATTTCTATCCAACGTCATTACTGCAACAGGAATCGAACCCGTTTTTCTAGCTGACTGCTAGCGTCCTATCCAGTAGACGATACAGAATCTGCATACAACCTCTCAACGAAGTGGTTGTATGCAGGACCTTGGATAAGGCAGTCGTTGCTGCCTAAGCTTGCTATCCTAGTCTTTAAACCAGGAAGGAAGTTAATCTTTCTCGCAAGCTATTGTTGGACTAGGATGGACTTGAACCAACGACCTCCCACGCGACAAAGCATAGGCGCTCTTCCAATCTGAGCTACGTAGTCCGTAATAAAATTTACTGTTCCTTATCGCATTCGCCAACCCATGCAAGCTCTCCGGTATTAGGGCAAAACAATGCATAGCCTCGGCTAATGGATTCTTGCGTCATTGTTTCCAAAGTTTCTGTCGCTGTTTTCAAGAATTCTTGATGTACTACTGCAACAACAAAAAAGATCATCGCAACTGACAAGAGTATAAACATCACAGCTAGTAGGGCTCCGTCGTGTTTTGGCAATATTTTATTCCTTTAATAAATGTACACAACCGGTTTTACATTGGTGAATTCACTCTCAATAATGGTAGCAATAACATTCCAATTGCCGCCACCCAGGCCAGCGCCAATCTGCGGCATTGCAACATGAGAATGGCCCCTGCATTCGCAAAATTCATTGATGTTGCGCATTGCATCGGATACTGCATCGTAGCTAACGTATCGCTTTTTTTCGCCGCCATAGAACTGCTGTGTAATTGCATTGATCAAAACTTTGTCGTTTTCTTCTACAGGAATAATACAGCCCATTGCAAGACCAATAGTAATTGCAGCATACTGGTTTAAATATGCATTGTACGCCAACGGAAAGTCGTCTCGTACAATCTTTGCCACGCCACTACCCATAACACCTTGTGCATTGCAGCCGTGTGCAAGCACTTTGATATCAGTTTTAAACATGTCGCCGTTTCGATATTCAATCTTCATTGTTGATCTCTTTTATAATTTTGGTGACTTTATTCCAAGATTCGATTGTTGGGAGGCCAACTGGCAATTCATCCAATCCTAATTTTGCAAGGCTCTCTGAAGATGTTTTATCCCATGCTCTGAGCTGTTCTGAAAATTCTTCTGAAATAACAATCTTAGCCATTGTAACGTCCCTGTTTGTTGTGTTGTGTAACTATATTAGCAGACTAATACAGTACTGTCAAGCATGTTAATGATGTTCAACCTCGTATTCGTCAATAATCTTGGTGATTCCGTTAACCAAGAACCGATACGCATCATGATCTTGACCTTGACTTCCTTCGTGAAGCCCTGGGATCCATGCTTTTCGGGTACTATCCATAAATCTTTCAATGCAATTTCCTACCAACGCCAGTTGCAACAATTCAAGTACCCGGTTGGTATCGCCTGCTGCATATGCATCACTTACTTTAGATCGTAGACGAAATATGTCAAGCTCGGTGCCGGCACCATAGCGACGAAATGTGTTTTTAAGTGGGTGCGAAGAATTTTGGTCTAGTACTATACCATCACTAAATCCACCATTATCCACGGTCCTAAGAATACTTTTTACCTTGGCAATTTTTTCTACATCGACTGTTTTGTCAGTAACCCATTTTTCTACAAATTCTTCATCTGTGAGATTTTCATCTGACCAACACTTATTTTCAAAATAACTTTCAATAAAGCTGGGTAATGTTTCTGCTAGCTGTGCATAGGTTACATCACGATCATAATCTTCAGTGGGATCAAGTCCTTTTCCCTTGCCGGTGTATTGATCAAATTTATAGTTAGACCACAGATCGTCTACAAAGTCTTTGCGCATCATTACATAGTTGATTTCACAAGGCGGCATTGATCCGTATTCTTTGGCAAAAAGTCTGCGTTCGTGCGTGGCCTCAAAGAACAAGTCGATGTCAAAATTATCACGTTTGACTGCAATATCATGAACCTCATTGTCGCCAACCTCAGTTTCGACTAGTATCTCTTTGATTCCAGCAAGAATTAGAGGCAGTGCCACGCCAGAGGCATTGGTGCCACCACCGTAGTCGTCGTATTCTGCTACAAACGGAGTAAGCACAGGTTTCCATAATGCTGAACTTTTGCAGAAACTGGAATCAGTGCCGTTTTCCATAAGCGGAAATACGTAGACTTCTTCGCCTTCGAAAATTGGTAGATTGGTTAGTCCGCATGTTTTATTCCAGCATCCCATATTATAACTCTTTTTCCTGTTTCAATGTTTTTGCAGTTTCTAGCATTTCGATGGTTTCTGTAATAAACTCTTTGATTATTAATAAACAATGTGCCGCCTTGTGGATGTACAAATACTCTTCCCTGTGTTAGCAAAGTGTGCGAACCAATGCCATATCAGCACTGGTACCAAACTCTGATTTTACAGCTTTCATCACTTGTCCGATGTTGCCGCCGGATTGCAGAATTGGCTCAATCACAGCTCGCAGTTGTAGCTCAGTTGCCATAGCAGGAAGATACTTGGAAAGGATTGCGATCTCTTGTGGATCAGCAAACTTGTTCTCCTTTAGCTTCTGCACAGCTTTCTTGACATACTGGACTGCTTCGTCAGCGGAGGTTTCTCGGGTATTATCATTCTTGCCAATTTTCTGAATTTCATCTAAGTGAAACACCATTACACTTGCAAGTGGATTCTTTTCCTTGCGCATTACAAGTACATCAGTTTTGAATAGTTCGAGCATTGTATTTCTTTCTAAATAATGTTTAATAAGCTGGCAGCATTTGCTGACTGCATTTCCTCAGTCTTGGTGTCCTTCCAGATTAGACGACTAGTAGGATTTGAACCCAATTTCCAACGTCAAGGTGTCCTTCTATTAGACGACAGCTTACTAAAACAACGTACTATGTCTATACTAGTATGTCAACTAATTTTTATGCCTCGTTGTATTAAATCCTCAGCAATTTTTTCTGCGGCAGCAGCGTTGGTCTTGATCCCTGGGTGTGCTAGGTCTCTTGCGTGATCAACGTTTTTAAATGGAGTAATTCCAGCATGGTCACTGAAGAAACTCCCTTCGCAATATAACGTTTTGTTTCTCCATAATGCTCGATCGGCCATCATATAAAATTCCGACGTACCTTGCCAATTGTGCCTAGCACAATACCCAGGAGACTGAGGCAAGTAACAGCATATAAATCCAGGTTTGGAGATATTGCTATATCGATGTGGCCCAGTCCAAATTTGCACGATTGCTTTTGGGTGCGGATAGTGTTCGTGCAGAATAAGAGAATTCCAAGAACTAACGTCAATTGCACTTCCTGCAATTCCTAGATTAACTGTAGGAATGTTTAGAAGTTTTTCCAGCTGCGAACAAACAGTATCCTCGTTGGCCAGGCCAATTCCGTACACATTTGAACATCCTAGCACAACTATGGAATTTTTCCAATCTGTGCTGGCAAACTCGCCGTGTCGAAATCCTTCCTGATTTTGACTATATGAGATTTTTTTGTTTTGATAAACCCAGTCTTTTCCTAGTCTTTTCTTATTTTTTTTAAAAAGTTTTTCGGTGTCGGTTGGACTGAAATTTTTAGAAATTGCCTGTTCGAGGCCCCGATTTGATATTAATCTTTGCATAACAGTATTTATTATATTATCTATGCAGGACACTAGTCTGCTTACCATCCGGTGCCTATCCGGTGCATCCATTCACAGTGGGAAGTTACCCGGTCTGCTTCACAGCTTATGCTAATAGACAATTTGGTGCACACGGAAGGATTTGAACCTCCGACACCTGGTTCTTCAAACCAGTGCTCCACCAGACTGAGCTACGTGTGCGTTATTTGGTGCTCTTGGTAGGACTCGAACCTACAACCAACGGATTCGAAATCCGGTACTCTATCCAATTGAGCTACAAAAGCAGTATTTGGTGAGTCGCCTTGGAATCGAACCAAGCATGGGCTCTCACCCGGAGGATTTACAATCCCCTGCCCCACCTTAGAGCATGCGACACATTATTCTGTGTAATTATTATTAAATGTAAACGTTTACGTCGCCTATCAGGGTTAAACAAGAAACTGGAAAAGTCTTATATTCAACAGTTTTGTTAGAAATCCATACGCACTCGCAAATGTTGTTAACGATGTTTTGCACAAGCATATTAGGACCTCCGCTGTTTAACATGACCGCTGCACCCGCTATAATAGGCAAACTAGGCTCTATTCGTTTGCGTACTAGTCTAAGGTCGTTTTTGTTAAATTCCATTTTAATCCTATTACACAAATTGGGTGTGTGGTTGGCTCAACGCTACAGCGGCGCGATTTAACCAGTCAGCCATAACTGGTACCGTTATTCAGCCGGAAAATTCTTGGATGCGCCCGGATTCGCATATCTTTGGTAGTCGAGGTGGGTCATTTGCATTAGCCCCAACCATTCCACATTTTCGTGTTGACGTTGATATCATTTTCAACACAATATACCGAAACTTGGTAGTCGCGGTGGGTATTGAACCCACTACCTCTCTTTATTGGTGCTACAGGAAGGTAACGCTCCTTCTACCACTCAGTTATCAGCTGAGGCCCTCACTTTTCGGACTCTGTAACGATTTTATATATTCTTCATTTAGTTTGTCTTCTGTTAATATCAATACTATTACATTATTCTGTTCACAAACACAAGTTATTTTTTCTTCGTCTTGAATTGCTAAAAAATTGTTTTTTGGATCTAAATAAATGTCGTAATCTACAAGATAGAAATCAGGAAAGTATTTTTTATTTATATTATACTTAATGTACTTGGGTCTAATCCATTTAATCCCTAGTGTATCTAATATCTCAGCACATCTTAATTCGTACGTTGATTGCAAGCAAACTTGCTTACCAAAAGAATCGTTATAATAAAATTTTTTACTTCTGCCTGCGCCTTCGCGGTAGCCTCCAAATCCTTGCTTTTTTGCTAGTCTTGACCTTTCTTCAACTGTTAACGTCGCCGCTCTTCCTGTAACTTTTCTTTTTCCTAATTTAAAGTCTTTTTTAGATTGCATCGACTGTTTTTTAGTCACTTCGCAAGTAAGTAGTGTTTTACCTTTATTCCATGCTGTTTTACCAGTCATTCCATTTTTGTATATTCTGTTAATATTTGAAGGACAGGTTCTTTCATGGTTTGTATGACTATTTTTATTTTTGCATTCTTTACTACAGTGTTGGCATATAAGCATAATAGTTCTCCTATGCTTATTTAGCATTAAGCTCGGCTCGGTGCTCTACTATTGAGCTAATTGACCATATTCATTGTTTAAAAGATGTACTATCTGGCCAGTACGAGCAAACCTGCAGGCAACGTCTGGCGCGCCTTGTGAAATCGAATCACATCTAGTACATCACTAAAACAATGTTGGTGTGCCGGGAGGGGATCGAACCCACGACCTTGGAATTAAAAGTTCCTTGCTCTACCTCTGAGCTACCGGCGCATTTGTTTATCACGATGCTTGTGTTTGTGTTTTTGTTTCATTGTATTCTCTTTCTGCTTGTGTGTAAGCTTATGTTGTAACATGCATACACGATGTTGTCAATAGTTATAGTGGAAGTGGAAGCGCCAACAGGAGTTGAACCCGTCTCTCCAGGGCGAAAACCTAGTATCCTAAACCGATAGACGATGGCGCCTTATTTGGTGGTGCATCGTGGATTCGAACCACGCACCTTACCGTTATGAGCGGTATACTCTAACCCAATGAGCTAATGCACCAAAATTGGAATTCAAGGTCGGAATCGAACCGACGTAAGACTAACTACTGTCCACGGATTTGCAATCCGTTGCATAACCATTCTGCCACTTGAATAAATCTATTTTAGAAGATTGTCCAAGGAATCAACCCTTGCTTCACCATCTGATAACGCCTGTCTTTGTGTAATCAGCACGTAAACATTTGTGACCATCGACAATCTTCTAAAATAGATTTAAAATAGTTTCTTTGTTTTTACAAGAAAACCATTCTTTAGTTATAGAAATAGCAGAAAGTTCTTTGATTAGTTTTGTTTCTTCTTCATTATGAAAAGGTAATAGGTTTAAAGCTAATATAACTGCATCTATTCCATTATGAGTTTTATAATTACCCAATCTATTTGTTATGTTTGTAGTTTTTCCTATCTTTATTTTGTCATGTACTTCAATGCAATAAAGATATCCTAGATTTAATGTTTCGTTTATCTTAGAAAGATTTATAAATCGATCCAATACCTTTAGAGAATCTTTATCTAAAAAATCTATGTTTCCATTGAATCTTCTTAAAAATTCATTCAACAGTAATATTTGTATATCTTTCTTGTGCTTTTTTGCTACTGCATGATCTTGTAAAATCTTATCTATAGTTTTACCGTTACTAAAATTTTCATAACTGTTTTTTGCTAATTCTTGTAATTGAAAAATTCCTAATGTTCTCATTAACACTTTTTTGTTTGCCTTATTTCTTTTTATTTGTGTATTTACAAATTTTTTACGTATAAACATTAGTATAATCCTTTATAGTTAGTCTTTTGTTCTTGCGAGATATGTTTTCTGACATTTCAGAATTTCCCGCAAGTAAGCCTTCACTTACTCATGTCTTCTCTTTGATGTTGTCTCCATCAAAGTATATCCACATGCTCAATATACAATTACCACAACTAAATGTCAGCTACTTTTTTCTCTATATGAGACATTGTTTTCACAATACCTGAATCAGGTTGGGAGTATATTTCCCAACAACGCTATAAACTAAAAGCCTCTTAGTATTGCTACTGGAGGCTGTTTAATTAGATGTTTGTATTAAGGAAACTGTTTAATTTCCTCCACCCCAACCTTCAGAAAATCCAAAGCGATACTCATAGCATTCTTTAATGCTTTCTATCATAATATACATATGTTTAAAAATGTGAGTCATTCTTTTAATCGTCCTGTTTATGTTGTTGTGTTTAACTTAACACATACTTATTTATCTGTCAACTAGTTTTATTTATCTCTTTTGAAATAATTAAGCTAGTTGTTTAATTTGTCTACTTGTTTATATAGTACAGTAGTTAAACCACTGTGTCAACCTCTAATTTACATAAGTCCTGCAAGTATTTTGTAATTTTCATATGACTTCTTGATAGCAGGATTGTCTTCGTGTGTTTCGGCTGTGAGAATCAAGTCGTACCAATATTCGAGTTGGCGAGATGCAAATGCACCAAACTGGCGCGGCTGATGAAGCTTGCCAGAAACTTTTAACCAGACACAAGTTTCTCGAAATTTTTCTTCCTGGTCGGCGTAACCAAACCATTCGGGCATGGAAGTGTGGCCATGCTGCCCGATGCCGCAATATGCTGCCCAAATGTTACTCCACTGGCTGTCGTCTTCTGGATCAAAATTAGTACGGGCCACAACGACCATTACATCATCTCTATTTATAGTACCGTCGACGATATCTCTTACGCAACGACTTAAACTTGTTCCTACCTTCATTTGTTACTTTCCAGCCTAATATTTAATACAAAGTTTTCAACGAGCAACTTTGTAATTGTTCCTTGTGCAATCAACATTTTTTCATCTTCTTTTAGTCCTGCAAATTGCTCAACTACGCTAGACGCCATCAATTGGTATGCAGTTTCTTTGTTAACTGCCATCTTTGTCCAGTCAATTGGATCCTTGAGTTCTACCTCTTGCGCAATACTTGCTAGTTGGTCAACTGTTAACATCTGTGATTTCATATTCGTATCCTAATTTGTAAAAGACTGTATCGTAGCCTGGTTGTGACGACACTATGGCCTGTCCTGTTATGCGGAACTTGTCTTTTTTTGAAATATAGTTCCACAGTGGTTGTGTTTGCGTAAAGTTCTTAACAAACACTGAAAGTATAGCATTGTCTTGAGTTACAAAGTAAAAGCGTCTTTCTTTTTCATTTTTACTTGCCCGCTTAACAGTTCCGGCAAATGTTAGTATCTCGTCGATTATAACCGTCTCTCCGTACTGATCCTCAGGGAGGCTCTTTCGTCCCTTAAGAATTGCTTCGGTTTGCAAAAATTCATCGTAGAATGCTGGTAGCTTAACTAACATTTTAATGTGTTCTTGATTGACAGGTGTAGCAATGTCCAACGCTTCTTCGAGATCGGTCATAAACTGGCTTATGTGCATGTCTTTGATTCGACGCATCAGAATAGTGTTGATAAAATGCGACCTAATTTTGTCAGCTAACGCCTGATCATCCATTGAAATATCAACATCATGTTGATGAGAATCTGGCGATGTTTTACCAATTAACTCCAGTTTCTGGTGTATTTTGTATAGGTCAGGTTGCTTTGCAGTGCGCAGTATTGAACAAATTAAAGCTATCGGATCCTCTGCAAATTCAAATAACTTTGGCTCGGGGTTTTGTGGTTGTAATTTGGCCTCCGGTGTGCAAGTCACATCAGCAACCGGATTATAAAAATCTTTATTTAAATGTGGCATATTATATTAAGACCACAAATTTTCGTAGTAGCGGCCAAACAATCTAAAGCCGTTGGTGATGCGGGCCTGGAATGCATCTCTGCCCACTGTGTCAATTTTAAAAGTGTCGCGGGGCCCTTTGATCATCTCACTGTTTCCGGATTCTAACTTTTCCAAATAGGTGTCATGCTCGCCACTGTAGAATTGGTTTTCCCAATTGTCGTCTTGCTTGGTTTGAAAGGCAAAGATCATTTCATCCAGCACCCAGTCCCAGCGTTTAAAGTGGTTGCTGTCGATGTCCCATTTGTCCTCTTTGGGTTCTGCATTTGTACTCCAAAGATTTTCTGGAACATCACTGTCATCAACAAGACATGCGCCTTGTTGATGTTCTTTGAGATGTTCTAGCATAGGAAGAATCACATAAGAAAGTGTGTGATCCATGCTCCAGGTGTCGCTGTGGTCAATGCGAACGTCGATCTTTCGGTGTTGCTTGCTGTGTATCCAGCTTAGAAATTTGGACAACACAGTGTTATGACGAGTATGGTCACTAAACTTTTTTCTTTCTCCAACTTGGGTTTCTGGCTCAATACTGCCGTGTGCAAGTAATTCACCAAATTTGTGGACCCAGTTGGGCTTGCAAGTCATTCCATCTTCGTCTTTGACTTCCTTGACCCAGAAGCAAATAGCATCAGCCAATTGGTATGGACCGAACCACCTTGGATAACCGCCTATCTTAACTTTCATTGTTGTCTCCTTTTCTACGTGTATATGGCATAGGTGCCTGTGGCCTGATGCGTTTTTGGCGGCTTGCTGATACAGCTTCGTACTCCGCAGTCATTCCAAATCTACATGATTCCATACGGCGACGCATGGGCGATTCCCGATAATTAAACCGACGGAAAAATATGGAGTAACCATCGTCTAATTTTGCACCGAAAAATGCAAAGCCTGTTTTCCAGCAATATCTATCTTTTGTTTTGCGTATCATTTTATCCGTCCACTGTACCAGACAACGTTGCCTAATATTTTACGTGCTTTGTCTTCGTTTTCTTGTGTACAAAGGTTATTCATTCTCTATCATTCCCAAAGGCCATTGCGACCATTGCATCTTCGCTGCCAATATAGCGACTGTGTTTCATTGCTAGCTCGAGCATCTCTCCAGGGTATCCCTGAGCTAGTAGCCACAATGATAGTAGACTTGGGTTTTGTACAATGCTTATCAACACTGTCTTGGGAAATCCATACTTCCAGCCTCCGGGGGATCAATTGTTATTGTTAGTTTTTGAGAGTCTTGCATTTCTAAATTTTCCAACATCTTGCACAGCAGATTCGAGAGTTGCAGCATAATTAAGAGCAGTCTGCTCTTCCATGTAAATTACAGCTTCTACGTCAACGTACCCTTTTGTGAGAATCTGCCAAAGTTGTTTCCACCGATTCTTTTCTGACCAGCACGATGTTGCGCGCACGTATGTGGTAACGATAACAGCCATGTCGTCGGCTTCGATCGTAAGTTCATGCGCGCAATCCTGCTGTCCACAATCACATACAACTGTATAAAACATACTGTCGCCGTAATCAAGATTTTTGATAATACCAGTTGCTGGAGTTTGTGGTTTTAGTTGGTTGGTCATAGTTTTCCTTACCATGTGCTTACATCAGTGATATCTTCGCGGCCTAATTCTTTTGGCGCAATTTGTTTAAACAGATTACCACGGTCCTGAAAGATAGCAATCTCATTAGGACCAAGTCCGCTGCCGTTCTCTTCATATTTAATTATAACCGTGTCAGCAGTTGGGTACTTGTCTAATGCAAGATACAGTAACATAATTTGTTCTCTGGTAATCATGTGGGTAATTCTTTCTCTGCTGCCCAAGCTGGAGTATTATGTCTCTCTGATTGCACTAAGTAGATTTTCAACACTACTGTAACACGGCCTTGATGCTACGTCAACTTCTAATTTGTCATGACTGTTTTCTATTGCTAAAACTCGCGGATCTTTTGTTTGCTGGGAAAACTCAGCAAAGTATTGGTCTGTTGAAATGTACGATTTCATAGAGTTTATGAAGTCTACGAACTCTTCGTATTCAAAGTCTTTATCCATCTTGTCTTACCTTTGTTGCAATTGTTTTATGAATGCCCGGATTAATCCGTAGCACATGAGGCATCATTGTGTGTCTAATATAGTTTCTACTATAGCATGTATCTTTGTTGCTGTCATCCTCGATGTGTGGCACATTGTGCATTGCTGCCCATAATTCTAGATCTCTCTTGCGATTGAGTCTAAATGGACGTAAGACATTTCCTCGTGTACGTGGAATAATTTTGCCTGTGCCGTGTATGCTGCTGAACAGCCAAGTTTCTACACAATCATCTAGGTGATGACATGTGATAATTGGCATATCAGTAAACCTGTCAAAAAACTTGTATCTTCGTGTTCTCCACTCTGCTTCCTTATTAGACACAGGCACATCTAATTCTTGTACACATGGATACCAATCAATGTCTCTTGTACGGCAATACTCGGATAAAAACCGATAAGCCGTATCTCCATGCGGGGTGCCGTGATGATAGTGCAACACTGTTACTTTGTGATTTCGACGCAGAAAGTCTAGTGCTGCCATACTATCAATTCCGCCAGAGCATGCTAGATAAATATCTCGAGGAAGTTTGCCTTGCAACTTGATCATTTCTTTGCGGCCTTGTACTTCTTATAATGATATATACTGTTGTATGGCACCGGTACTGATGTAAGTTGAATCTTTAAAAACTCGGCATTGCTAACGTCGCCGCTTTTGTATCTGTCCTTGATACAAACTCGTCTGTCAGTTTTTGTATCAAATCTCCAAATTCTATCACTTCCGTAATCTATATTTATTTTGTCAACACACTCTTTGTTCACTGGCATGTAGTAATACTGAATTGGACTAGTAATATAAGTGTTTTTGGTATACTCGTAATATTCAATGTACCTTGTCATTCTGGTACTACCTTATGTCCTTTTAACTCCAGCATGGTCACATGCTTGGGCTTGAGCCATTTTGTTTCAGAAATACTCATACAAGGAATAACAATGTCATTGTTATTGAAGAAATATGCTGCTAGTTGCCAACTCAAATATGTAGACTTACCCGATAATCGCCCAGCAGCGTGTATACCAAGTTGGCCGTAGCTGTTGTTGGGCCGCAGTGCCCGTCCAATAGATTGTACACCATAGAGACTTGTACTATAGAGACTTGAACTAGTCGGTTTGGTCACCAATGTGCCACCTTGGATTGGCACGTTTGGAAACACATAATCAACAATCTTTGACTTTTCCGGAACAGGAAACACTAGGCATTTTGCATAGCCCAGTCTCGGCATGCGATATGCATCACACGCATCTTTTCGTTGTTTGAGTCGATGGTCAAGGCTTACTTCAAAACGTAGGGCGCGGCGCGTTTTCATCTTCTTCTCCTTTTAACACTCTCCATGTATACGCCTTCTCAGCAGCTAGGGCCCAGGCGGCCCGTCTGCCATCTACATCTCTTACCCAATCCATCATAATTTGCTCATTTCCAAAACTGCCGTTTGGAAAGTTTTGAAATACTGAAAATGCAATATTAGCAAGTATTTCTCTGTTTTGATGATCTGCGTTGTTGGAAGCTCTAAACAAGTCGTTGCACAGCACCGCCTCTAGAAATCCTCCGGGCATGCATCCAAACATCAAATAGTCAGAGGCGCTTTGTGTTGTCCGCGATTGCCCTACTTCGAAGTCAATATACATAGTCATATTATCACTCTTTTTGTTGGTTGTGTTTGTTCTATTCTCCAAACACAAGTACCGTGCTTCCGTATTAGATCTGCTAATCCCTGCGGTGAATCTGTTGCAAGCTCGAGTAGTATGCCTTCGTTGATCCCTGCTTTGGCCGTAAACGTCCAAATTTCTGGTGAGCGCTGTGGATTTGCCTGTGCTCGCATAACTAGGAGCCTTATATCAACCGGACTACGAACATGTTCATTTATGTCTCTGAGAGTTGCTAATAACACTTGGTTTTCGTATGTTGTTATATCAACAATGCACTCAAATCCAAGTGAATCAAACAACGTGACAAATTTGTGTGCTTTATCAGACATCAGGTATCACCTCCTAGGAAGTACTCGCTGTATTTCATAATAAGGAATGTTCTCTTCTTCTCGCTGTAAAAATCAAGCATGATGCATTTCTTATTGTAACGCGATTCATGTTGATTCCAGTCCGTGTGGTCTCTCCACGTAAACCCTAGTTTTTCTTTCATCCTGCGGCGCAACAAAAACACACTAGGCGGATGATCTTCTTTGAGCTTGGTTATGAACCTTTCAAAGTTTTGGTGGCTGACTTCAATGGGTTTTGTCATATTCTGCAATCGTGAGGATATCTTCTACTTTCCCATCGACCTTAGAGGTCGCTATGTACCCATCGTTGATTAGACTTTCAATGGTTGATGCAATAACAAACTTTCTTTGTGCGTCTGAGATCTTTTTAACACCATTTGAGAATCCAACAATGGTGAAAATCACCGCTGTTATAAACAGATAGATGTATACTTCTGTGCTCATGTGTTCTTCTCCAGTTTTTGTATTTTCGCATAGTTGACGGCTGTCATTGTCAACCCGGAATCTCTCTCGGTTTCACGTTTCTTAGACTTTGCTCTTAATCTAACAACTTCGCCTATATTGTACTTTTCGTCTTTAACAAAGCTAATAAGATCGCCGCCCAACCCTACAAAGTACAAATAAAGATCGTGATGTTTAAGGTAAATGCGCTTGAGTACTTCTACGTCCCCGTTGATCCATTTTCCTACTGCAATGTCTTGGCTGTTGTAATAGTTGTCTTTGAGATTCTGCTTGTATGCAATTGTGGCAGCTTCGTTTTCAATAAATGACGGAATGTATGCCAGCAGCCCGAGGTTTTGCGAAGTTACATCTTCTTGGAGGTATGCAGTATACATGTCTTTTTGAAATTCTGTAAGGCTGTCCCCAAGTATCAACATAGTAAAGCGCCGGAAGAATTTGTGTGTAGCCTGTGTCTGCAACCTGTCCTGCTCTGTAACAACAGCAGGCACAAAACCATTAGGCATTGCAGGCCGGTAGGCTTCGGTTGCAGCCGTAAGGGTTGCAGCCGCAGTAAGAGCTACAATATCTCTGTTGCTGTAACGATGTGCATCAGCCGCATAGTTACAAGAAATCTTTTCATACCCATTGTTTATGCGGTGTGCAGCAAATGAAATGTTAAGTATATCGTCAAATGCATAACTAAACTGGCCCATGTAACTCTCCGTTGTTGCTTATGCATTACTATAACAATTACACGCAACAGAGTCAACCTCTAATTGTTAAGCTACAATCTAAATGTTATCCGTCCTTTGGATAGGTCGTAAGGTGTCATGTCTAACTTGACCCTGTCACCTTGTACTAGCCTAATTCTAAATTGTCTCATTTTTCCGCCAGTGTAACACGTAACATAATGTCCGTTGTCAAGTTCAACTTTAAATGTTTGATTAGGGAGCACCTCTACAATGTTCCCTTCAATCTCGATTACTTCTTCTTTTGTCATTTTCTACCTTTGGTGGACGCCCGTTAGCTACACAGGGTTGGACTCCTGCTTGTAACCCCTAATGCATATTAATTAAATACATTAGGACTTAGTGTTTTAGCAGTAGACCGCGACGGGCGAAGCGCGGCACTCTACTACATAGTCTTTATTGTATTACACAACTAACAAGTTGTCAATCTTATTTTATTATGTGTTTTGACGCAAAGTTTTTGCCATTCTTTTTTCGTTTTAGTGTTCGTTCTAACAAATGTCTTTTAAGCTTTTCGGCTTTTTTAAGTTTTCCCTGCGCCAGCATTGAATACATCAACATTTTTTCTTCTAGGTATTTCATATCTCATTCCTTTAGCTAAATACTATTGGAGCATGAGGGCTTCATATCGTGGTTGGATGATGTGGGCTACGTCATTAGAACACATAACTTCGTAGTGCGTGTTCTCAACATAGACGCATTCCATGTCATCCTTTCTTTGTTCCATACTTGCTATTGTTACAACACCGTCATTTGGCGCCTTTATGTATGGAACAGTTCCAGTGGTGCTTATTATCTGGGTCCACGGAATATTAATTGGCATGCTATTAGCCTCTGTTATAGGACGACTCTTTGAACCAACGTCTCTAAACAGCGGATAGCTTGGAATAATATACTTGGCCCAATCGGCAATAACAGAACCATTAAATGGTGTACTAATACTTATTCCGCCCACTACGTTGCAATGTTGAGTTAGGTGCAATCCGTAAATTCCTCCTAAACTGTGACCTATTACAAATAGAGGCTCTTTGCTACAAACAGAGGAGTGTATAAGATCTAAATTATCATAGAAGCTGTTTTCACTGGAGTAGTCAATAAGTGTTGCTGGCCAATCCGGTAGTACCAATCTTAGATAATTAAAACTTGTACTGGTTTGCCCAGCACCATGAAGCCAAACAATATTAGGGCCAACATGTGCAGACTTCTGATGCAATTCCTTTGATTCTATCTTAGGAGTCTTTTTTAAAAAATTAAATGACCAATCCATATACATATTTATTTGACTTCAGGAAATAGGCAATCTTGTACAAAAGCTGTAACATCATCCTCACTGAGTCCGAGACTTGTCATTGTTTTTGGAGTGTGGGGGTTTTGCTTTTGATAGTGTGCATATTTGTTTTGTGCAGATTTGATCTCGTCGTGGTCTCCGGCAAAGTTATAATCACCAATTAGGTCCAAATATGAAAAAATACTATCTGTACTTAATTGAACTATTTGCTCAAGCTCTTCTGTCTTCTGTACGTTTCCTGCTGCAATCATATGTTCGCTGAAAATAGCTTCTGCCCACTTAGGAAGTGCTCTTTTCTTTTTCCATTCTAGTGCTGCTGCTTCATCTCCAAACGCTTCTATCATGTCGTGTGCTGGATCAATGGTTGCAGAATAGTCATGAAAGAATCCTGTAATTTTATTCTTACCTGCAATAACGTCTAGGCCAAAGATAGGCCCATTGTTGTGCAGGTGAGGAAAAATACAACAATGCATCATCCATAACCCTTTGGTTTCTCTTGCATCGACTACATCTATGTGGGCACGGCGATATTTTTCTCCAGTCCACACTTGATTGATCCACCCTGGTTGATTGAACTTGGCCATGCCTGGTTCAAATATTTCTGTACCGGATTGCTCAAAGCTTCTAGTCAGTTCTTGTTGTATTCCTAATAGTGCAGTCCATACCTTACTCATTGCTTAGTTCCATGAATAGTTGTATAGCAAACTGAAAACACCGATTTGCTTCGTCTGCCATATCTTCAGACAACCTTGCGCGTACAGTTGTCTTTAGTTCTTCTACATTGTCGAACTTGTACATCTTACCACTGCCTGGATTTCGCTTGGAGATTATCTGGCCTCCATACATGTCGCCAAAGTGGCGCACATAGATGTGGGCAAGAATGTCAATAGGGTTTGTTAGTGCTTCGACGTAGTTAATGTATTCGGCTACAACGTTACATACTACTGGCGCGCTGAGTTTATATAACTTATTAAGCTCTTCGATGTCATCATGAATACTGCTGCTTCTACAAATCTCTTCGATGCCGGTTAGTACCCCGCGTTTTGTGGCATAATATTCCAATGCAACGTAGATGTGATATTGGTTAAACAGGTATTTGTGATATTCATCAGGGGTCATGCCCGCAAGTAATTTGCGAGCATGTGCTGTACGTTCAGCATCTTGGTGGTATTTCCACGTAAGATCTTTTAGGCTCATTAGTTTTCCTCTATCTTAACTCTTAGAGGAAAGCCGTTGTCTCGACACATGGATGTTGACTCGGCTGCTTTTTGTTCTGCAATTTCGTGACTGAATACACCAACAACTCCGCTGCCTTCTTCATGAATTTGCATGGTAAGATTGTGAGCTGTTTCTGGCGTGTGCTTGAACAATTCTACCATTAACATTACAACAAAATCCATCGGTGTTGAGTCGTCATTTAAGAAGACAACTTTGTATTGACTGGGTTCTTTAAACTTGGCTTTTACTTTTTCTTCAATTTTAATTTCTGTGCTCATATTACCCTCTTAGATATCTGATTTGAGTTGACTTTTTTTAAGTCTGCTGATGGCAGCCTTCTTTGCTTTGCGGTTTTTAGTACCGTTGCTTTCAAAACTCTCGCGCCGCCGGATCTCTTGGAATAATCCGTCATCAGCTAGCTTCTTCTTTAACTTGCGAAGTGCCTTTGGTACATCGTTTCCTCGAACTTCAACTGACATACCTTGATGTCTGTCGGACTTTTGGTGTTTACTCATTATTTCCTCTTAGGATATTTTCTAACCAAGATACATCAAAAATTCTGTTCTTGCTTATTATATTATACGGGGTTGACCCGTTGTTTGTCAAGTAAAAAGTAGATGGTTGCGCAATTATGTGTGACGTAAACGCCCGTGTTGCCGGGCAGGAGTTATCAACATCCATAATAGTTATGTTAACTGTTTTTACTAATTGTAGAAGCCATTCTAAATTTTCTTCTAGTGCTTCGTATAAAAACACATTTACTGGCAAACCGGCGGTTGTTAATATTTGTTGTACCTGTGACTTTAGTATTGCACTCGGAAATATTAATAAAAGACCAAATGTGTCGTTTGGCAATACATCCGGAGGCGTAATTATTGTAATATCATTCATCAGGTGGTGTCTTACTAAAATGCCACACCTCTTCTAGAACTGGTGGCTCTAACGATCCTAACATTGCACATAGATATTCCGCAGTTATAGGAGTGTTTGGCATTTTTGGTTTTATTGCTACTGCTACTATTTCTGTTACCGGCTGTGCTCGGTTCATTATGTCTATTAGATGAGTCATCACCTACCTCCTGTTGATAAAGCATCACTCTGCTTTTATAGTCTACTTTTTAACTTCGTTACGTATTTATCTATTTTTTCCAGTGATGCGTTCATTTCCAAACCCGTAGGTGTCGTCGAACGTTTTAATGACTTCTCGCAAGTGTTTGAAGTTCGGTGCTTCTGGATAATCCATCTCCGAAAAAGTAGTACCGTTGGGCTTATACACAATCCATCCCTAACCGACTGCTAATACAAGTATGTAATCTTTGAGGAGTTTCTTTTCAACATACAGTTCAAGAATGTTGTATGCTGCAATTCTTGCATCATGATATGGCTGTTCTAAGTCACTGTGAATAGACATTGTTATTGTTCTGTAGCATCGGTGCTGGTCGTATCTAACATTTGCAAAGATTTCTTGTCTGCAATGTTAGCAGACTTACTGCCTTCTGCATATGATAATCCGCCATAGGCCGAAGTGCTGTATCCTATCAATTGGGCAAACTGCCGACGGTCAGCTTTTGAGAAGTTCTGAACAGCAATGGCGTTCATGTCTGCATTGCCGGTTTCTAGTAGCCACTCTACAATTGCGTTGGCACGAAATCGCGGTGTACCGTTGGCGTCCATGATGATTTGTTGTACTGGGTGCTTCATGTTGTGTTTTTTCACTTTAATTTAAGTTGTTGTTTTCAAGAGTGTTTACTCATCGTCGCATAGTTGCTGCGTCTGTTGCAGCGGTCTTGTTGTCGCGACGGATGGGCATGAGGTTTGATTTGTGTGTTGTAACAATTCCAGCAATCTCATTTCCAGTATACACTGATTGTTCTTTTGCTGGACCGTGCGCAGGAATAGTGTCACTGGTTACACGTTTGACTTTGTAATCTGGAATCTTGTTGATACCAACACGCTGTCCCCTGGCATTAGTAGGAAGCTTGACCTTACCAACTCCGAGTCGAGCAAGTGTTGCTTCGTGCAGTGCTTCGGCAGCAATAAGACTTTGTGTCTTCTTTTTGCCTTTGCGTTTTTTTGTAGTAAGCGAGGACATACCTCGTATAAGATGCATACTCATAAATTATACCTTTAATTAAAATCAACGACAGCATCGCTGTCGTTGACAATGTCATGTGTATTACTTCTTGGTCGCCGACTTCCAAATAGTCTTGGCATTTACCCGCAAGTACGGCTTATTAGTCTCACTGAAATTTGGGTTTGGAATAGTAACCATCACGTTTTTGCCTGCATCAAACGCTGCGCGTTGATTAATCGTCCGATTGCCGCTGGCAAGATAACCTTCGCGAACTAATCGCATTGTAGAATTAGCAACATTGCTGTGAATGCCTTTTGAAACGTACGAAGTGGAGTTGCTCTTTTTCTTACCCATGGTGTGTAGTCCTCTTATGTATTTGCGTGTTTGCATGTTTGCATACTTGTTTATACAACGTTTTTGTACTGCTGTCAAGAAAAAAGAGACAGGTTTCCCTGTCTCTTTTAGATGTTATAGTTGTTTTAACTATTAGAAGTTAAAGCTTACACCTGCTGCAATGTCCGAATCTGTGGAGTTGATGTTGTAAGCAACTTCGCTCCACAATTCAATAGTATTGAACATCATGCTTGCGCCTGCGCCTACATAATCCACCAAGTCGGTGTCAGATGATCCACCTGCAAACCCAGCAATATCAACGGTTGCCATGGACCATCCAATCATGGCTTCGTATCCAACCGCGTCTGTTGTGCTTGAATAAGTTGCAACTGCGCCTGTGTTCAGTTGGTTGAACGAGCCGTTAACTTCGGCGGCAATTGCAAAGTCGTTGCTTACGTTTTGATAGTCGAGTACAACAGCAACGTTTTGTGCAAGCATTACAGCTGGTGTAAAGTATGCTGCAACCTGGATGTTGGTCCAATTGTCAGTCACATTGTCATATCCAACATATGCTGCGCCCGATGATGCACTAGCAATCAACGAATATTCTCCACTAGTTGGATTCGCAAGCGCGTCTCCGCCGAGTTCGCGCATAAGTGAACCGGTGAACAAGTCTTTCTGCTTACCAGCAGTGGCAGCAACAGCACCAAAATCAACACCAATATACCATTTGGCTAGTTCAACTTCTTCCGAATCTGGAAAGTCTGTAAACAACAACTCGCCGCCTACTAGCATGTCAACTGTTGGTGTAATACCGAAGCTAAAGTCAGCAGTTGCGTCCATTGCAAATACTGTGTCTGCGTTTCCGGATTTTGTAGCAAATGTGTCAAGTGTGGCGCTTGTTCCTTGAGCAGATGCCGATGTTCCGATGGCCATAGTGGCAATTGTAGTTAAGAGTAGTGTACGCATATTGAATTCCTTTTGGTTATGCATTGTAACGTAGGAGCAATACTGATTATTGCTCCTTAACAATACTAGTTATACAGCAAAAAGCGCACCCAGTCAAGTACTGGATACGCTTTGCTTAAATAATGTCAATGTTGTTGTAAATTTACAACAACTACTTCTTTGCTGCTTTTTCGTCTTTGGTAAGTTTTTGATTCCAGCTGTTGTTGCTAATGCCTAATTCAGAGGCCATTGGCTTGGTTTTGCCTTTGGTAACTTTGCCTCCTCCTTTTAAAAACGCATCAATCAAACTTTGTTCTGTGTTTGGCTTAGGTGGGTTATTTAAAGACATTGCTTATCCCTGGGTTAAAAATTATATAACAGTTTCTGAGTGGTGCGTTTTGTATCCCACTATTTGCAATCTACTAGTACTAAAAGTTTAAGAAGTACATCATTATTTGCCCAGCGGCCCAGACTATGTCTCGAGGGCGTTTTACAGTCTGTTATTAAAAGCGTACAAGGTAAGAAATACCTATCTTGTACGCGAGCAACTTTTCTATTACTAGGTAAGTTGTCAACCCTAGTAGCCCAATTTAGGCTGCAAGTGAGGAGATTCTGTTGCTACGCTCTCCCCGGGCGCCAGTGAATTAAGCCGCTAGGGCCATTTCCACAGTGTTTGCATTATCGGTTGCATTTAGTAGTTTGATCGCATTAACCGAGCTTAAATCCGGGTATCCTAATAATTGTTTTTCCTGCACGTCGATCCTATTTATCGCCCGTAACGTTCATCATTTAGTTGTTTACAAGCACTACCTTGAAGATGTCAATCACCCGTCTAAACTTTTGGTGGACGATCTGGGTACCGCCCCCAGGTCCGTTTCATTTATTACAATCATCAATAATGCAACAACCGATTACTCTCTGCTGCATGTATATATTTATACACTATAACGTGCGAAGTGTCAAGTTTTATTTTAGACCCAGGGACGACCTGGTTGCAGTCCGCCAGCATTTTCATTGTCGACGACCTCGTTGCCTGCATATTTTGTAGGCAACAGTTCAATGTTGGATGTATCTCGAGGGTTGCCTGCTGCTGTACGGTCGTTTGCTGCAAGAGCAAGCTTTGCTTCTTGCTTTGCTTGTTTGTTAGTTGTGATATACCATTTGCGCTCATACTAATATTTATACAATGTTTGTAAATTAGTATTAAGCTCTGATTTCATTTTAATCATTGCCGTTAATTTCGTCAACTGTACGGTGCATAAATATTTCGTAACGTTTTTTAATATCGGCATTAACAACTTCCACACAATGGATGCGGCCTTTTATCGTTAGTAATAAAAGTTCTTGGTCTGTTAGCCATATTACAAGGCCTGACACGTTTGTCGTTCCGTGGCAGCTATGCTTTTTGTAATGCGTGGCATAACATTTCTTTTCACTCATCCGTCTACCGCCGGGCCTACAGTTTGATGCATGTAGACTTCGTTTACTTTTTTAATAGCAACGTTGGTTATTTCTACGAACAAATATTCGCCATCTAATTGGTGCATCAACAGTTCGTTGTCGGTCAGCCAAACGATTTTTCCGCCAGCCTTAAAGCCCAGCCGGAAATCTGTCCACTGGGTGTAGCAACGCTTTTCACTGTTCATGAGGTTCAAGAATGTTGTTGTATGTTTGATCTGAAAGTTTTTCTCTAAAATATTGTAGGGCGTCGGATTCGAGTATTTTATCCGCATGCTCATTTGGGTAACGTATACTAAACAATAAATATTGCTTGCTGGATAACCAGATTACACGGCTATATGGTCCAGTAAACAAATCAATTGTAGTTACAAAGCAGTGTATACAATTCTTAACTTTGGGAATGGTTGGTATTTGCGACTGCCATTTTTTCATAATAATACCTTATGCATATATTAAATAAGTAATAACGCCGTGATTTACAATATAACAACAATTGTGTGCATCAACGTTAACTTTAAACTGAGGGCCATCTTTTACTAATGAAACTGAGGACATTCCATCGTCGCTCCAACAGCATGTACTGTCTATGCTGTTTTCGAATTCACGGTTCGGCTCGCAATTATCAATGCACCACCAATCTATAAACTTATCAATTATTTGCATGAACATGATAACAATCTTCTTTGTTTACTAGCTCTGGTTCAGAACCTAGACTTTCTGTGATGTCAAAGACCGGTACTCCTGAAATCCTCAGCAGTATAATATGTTTGGGTTCCATAAGCGCAACTGGCTTTGGCAATGCAATCTCGCAGCAGAGGTTTGTGTCTGCAACCCTGGCCGAGCCAATGCTGACCATGTGTGCTTTTACTTTGATCACTGCTTACCTCACTATACATCTGGTTCAGGGTTATGTGCCCAGTGTAACAATCCTTGACGTTGCCTAGGACGTTTGGTAATGTTACCAAACCCGCTTTTGCGTACCTGCGCACCGTGTCTTGCACCAAAGGAACTCCACCGCCCAATTTGCCAACGGTCCAGTGCTTCGATGCGTCTACCGTGATAATATCTAATATACCATTGAAACCAGCCCAGGGGATCTTCGGGCGTGATCCATCCTTTCTCACCCCAACGTTGAGCCGACAGTCCGACATTGCTGGCATAAAAATTTACTGGTGCAATCTCAATGTCTTCAATTAAATCTTCAGGAGAACTATTAAAATAGCCCCCGTCAAATACTCCAATTTCCAGCATCTGGTATGGTGTATAAAATGGTGCAAACGCTCTCATTGTACAGTCCTGCATTGTTTATAGTTCACAGTAGCACACACACCAACCACTGTCAAGCGTCCAACACTCTACGTGCCCACTTTATGTTGTGTTGTTTTTCAGCATCACCGAGTTTGTTTACTATCATGTATTCAACTTCTGCTTCTACAAAAGCAGTTAATACCCGTTTTAGTTGTGTGTTGCGTCCATGATAAGATATGTATACCAAAGAGGCGCCAAACACAACTCCTAGTAAAAATTCCATGTTACTTTCCTTTTGTCTATTGATTTGGTGTTAAAATGATTGTTGTTTTCCACAGCATGAACATCGTTGCCGCATTCGGGTAATCCTAGTGTAAGTGCCAGATGTCTTTGCCCACTTCCATTGGTGCCTATTTAACGCACAATATAATTTTTGCAAAAAATAATCCATTAGTCTGCTAAATCAAGTTCAATAAGGTTAAGCGTGCTAAGGCGCAAGCCGCTGTGTCGAATGCCACCCGCAGCTTCGCATTTTTGATCAAAGCCAGTGTAAGTTGTAACTCCGATGCCTGTTCCTAATTCGTCGGCGCAACTTTTTGTTGTAAATGCTACTATAAACAACATAAAGCATATACAAAGGCACCGGCACCAGTGATTAATTTGTTCGATTGTAAATTTACTCACGTTGTATCTCTCAGTCGGTTACACTTGTCTAAATCTTCATGCATTAACTTCTCCTTTAATTTTTGTTATGCTGCATTCGTTCAGACTGATATGAATCAAGCAGATTAGATAAGTGGCGCAGTTGCTTTGCAGCACTTTCAACGTGATGAAACTGAACACCAATTGCATGGCCAGCATCTATCATTTGGTCCAACGTTACTGCTAAATCTTCAATATCGACATGTGCTGCCGGTTTTCTCTTCATTACCATTGGGCTCTTTTAATCCTTGTTTGGTTCGGTAACGTTGCTTATGTTTCGTCCTCTTTCTTCTTCTTTCGGCGTCCGTAAAAGCCACCAGTGTACACAATGTCTTCTGATCGAGCACCCGGCGGCAGTGTTTCAACTTCGCCGCCTTTTTTAAAGAACGCGTCAATAAGCTCTTGTGATGTATTATTTACTGTTCGGTCTGCCATTATTTAAAGCTTTCTACTGTTTGGTCAAATATTTCGTCTAGTGTGAGTTCAAAGTGAATAGGATTTAATTTTAAAACTTCGCTCTCCTCCATATCAAGTTCTGCTGTCTCCTCGGCTCTACTAAGTCCAAATAATATTAACAAGTCTTCTTCAGTTAAGAACTCGTTTCGTTGGTGAGAAGCCCACACTGCGCTCATTAACACAAGATTAATACCCAACTCTGCGTTTTTAATATGGTTTTCCATAATGTATCGAATAGCTTTTTTTCTAATTGAATAATAGTATTCAACACGAGCAACGATGCCGTATAAGTAGTCTACGTTATTTTTGTCCATTAATTCCTCGTTTCTGGGTTTAAATATTCATCCCGCACAGTATTTATTACTGATCGATTTTCTTTTCTTGGATTTCTCGTCGGCGAATAACTAACAATTCTTTCATATCGTGTAGTGCTTGTCTTGCACGAACAGCACTAACCTTAACGCTATCTTCGTCGAATTTTTCACTTTCTCGAAGATATATAGCCCAGGTTAATTTTAACTGTTCATGCGTGTCACTCACTTAGTATTACTCCGCACAACTCTTCCCAGTTGGACACTCTAATTACATTATTGTTGTTATACCACTGATTAGTTGGATCGTCAATGAGAATTGGCCGCAATCCGTATTTTAACCCAGCATCACAGTTTTCGGGCTTGTCTTCGATCCACCAAAGCCCAGTACCTTCATACTTGACCAGTTCCTCGTCCTTATCGGCTCCGCAGGCTATTGAAATAAGTTGTTCAACACAATTAGTACCAAACACAGTATCGATATTTTGTTGTCGGAATTCTTTTGCCGACACCTGATCACTGAGACTGGTTATCATGTCAAACGTGTAGCCTGCTTCCAGCAACCGTTTGACTCCAGTAACTGCATCTCTAAATGCAGGCAATCGACTAATATTGTCGCTGTTATTGAAATCCAAAACTGCTTGTTGGATTTCTTCTCGTTGCAATTCCGGATAACTAACTTGCATGTCGTAAGAAGTACTGTTACTTCGACAATGGCCCAGGTTGTGCATGTGTTTGTGGAAAGGCCATATCCAATTTAGCCACACTCCGTCACAATCTGTTAATATTTTCATGATTTTTCCTCTCTATACTAAACTATAGCATATAAGCAGCACAGTGTCAATTACTTATTATCTTGAAAAAATGCAGAGTTTCGTAACTGTTGTAAAAGTGCTTCGAGTGCAGATATTGCAGAAGCTTCTCTGGTTGCATCTGTATTATTGATGGCGTTGTCCAAATCAAGAGCAGTAGCCGCTTTTACCAAAGACCCATGTAGCAATGCAGAATTTATTATACCATACGGTTGAGAGACTCTCAAACCAGTGCCGTGATTTTCGTCTCCGTTATCAACACTGTCAGGGTCAGAAAGATACCTAAGTCGTTCAACGTCGTCTTTTATTTGTACAAGATAGCTGTTGTGTAAATCAAATGCATCAGCTAGTCGAGTAAGTTTAGCTGAATAATCAATTGCAATAGAACTGCTTTGCAGTGCTGCATCTTCGCCGATTACTACTACTAGCTCTTCGGATGAATTATCGTTAGTAATTATTTGTGTTGTTAATACAGTTGCCATTTATATCGCCGCCAGCGAACTAGTGCTTCCGATGTAAGTTTTGGCTGTGTCGGGGTCTGTTTTGACACAAAACACAACAGTAGCTCGATTAATTGGTATCTTTGTTTCGGGACTGACTGTGAATGCAAATGGTCCAAGGCCCATGCCGTTTTCAGTTGCCATCAATGCTTGCGGCTTGGCAACAATGTACTGTGTCTCGCTTACCTCTAATAAGCGAGCAATAATTTCGTCGCCTGTGGTCATCTTAATAGTAACAATATCGCCCGAAGATACTGGGATTTCAATAATCATTTATATTTCCTTTATAATTTATGTTGTTAAAGTTCGCAATCGCCTGTCCACATATTGTGGTCGTCAAAATACCTACATAGGTTGTCGTGGCCGCCTACGTACTTTCCGTAAAGCCATATTTGTGGCACTGTTTTTGCAGTAGGAGCAGCTTCTAATAGCTGCTCCTTATTCCATACATTGCTAGAAAGATTTCTCTCTTCGAACTCGATGCCTTTGCTTGTCAGCATAGATTTTGCTTTAACGCAAAAATCACAACTGTCTTTGGTCCATATAACAGTGTTCACAAGCTCAGGCCTTTGAAAGTGTCACCGTCAACATCGCGCTTGGTGCCGCCGTTGACATAACTGGTAATTTGTGTTTCTTGTGGAGCCACTTGTACGTCTGCCCCACTGATCCACTTTTGTGTCCACGGTAATGGATTATCTCTCGGGGTTTTGTATGGACACGGCAAATATACGTTTTGCATACGCTTGGCACAAATCCACTCAATATAGTTGTCCAGCAGCTCTCTATTGATACCCAGCATTGATCCATCCTTGAACAGATAATCGGCCCATGCTTTTTCTTGATCAACTGCATCAACAAACATTTGCACACATTCGTCTTCTGTTTCTTCTGCAATTTTTGCAAAGTCTGGATCGTCTTTCTTAAGGATTTTCAGCAACATCTGGGTCGAGGCAAGGTGCAAGTTTTCATCACGTGCAATAAGCTTGATGATTTGGGCATTGCCGTCCATCTTCTTGATTTCAGCAAATGCCCAGCTGCATGCAAAGCTAACGTAAAATCTTACGCCTTCGAGGATGTTCACACTCATTAGTGTTAGCCACAACAGCTTCTTAAGTTCGTACAAGTCCACAACAACTTTTTTGCCGTTGACTGTATGCGTGCCCACGCCTAGAAGATTGTAATACGAAGACATTTCAATCAAATTATCATAATACTTGGAGATGTCTTCTGCGCATTCGACAATCTCTTTGATGTCCAGCAACTCGTCAAAGATCTTACTAGGATTTGTGTAGATATTGCGTATGATGTGCGTGTAGCTGCGGCTGTGAATTGTTTCAGAGAACGTCCATGTGGTGATCCAGTTTTCAATCTCCGGCAAGCTTACAATTGGGCTAAATGCTTCCATAGGTGCGCGCCCTTGCACACTGTCCAAAAGAATTTGGCGCTTGAGATTGCTAGTAAAGATGTGCTGTTCGTGGTCAGTTAAATCTTTGAAGTCTTTTGAATCTTGTGTGACATCAATTTCTTCTGGTCTCCAAAAGAATCCAAGCTGTTTTTCAGTTAACTGCTCAAATTGTTTGTATTTTAGTGTGTCGTATCGTTGTATAGTTGGGCCACCACTTGGGTCTAAAAATGCTGTTACTTTAGTGTGGTCGACTTTGTTGTTTATGTCAAAAACGCTCATTGAATATCCTCTGTTGTATCTACGAGTGTAACACGCCCCGTTGGGCGTGTCAATGGTTATATAGTGTGGATCAAAGCTTGCAGGATTCGCAATCTGAGTCGTCATCTGCATCAACTTGCTCGAGTTCTGGCAAGTCTTCTTCACCTAGCATCTTGTTAACGTCAAGTTCTCCTTGACCATCGTTTGTTTGGAAATAATAAAGCTGCTTGCCGCCATATTTGTAGAACATCACCATGTGTTGCAGCATTACACTCATTGGAATCTTTTCATCTTCGTAAAACTCAGGATTGTAGCTGGTGTTAACACTGATGCCTTGGTCTATGTACTTTTGTAGCACAGACATAATTTTTAGATATCCTTCGGGCGACTTTTGTGTCCAGAGCAGATCGTACTTGTTTTTAAGGCGCTTGTATTCCGGTACTACTTGCTTTAGTACTCCGTGCTTGCTTTGCTTTACACTAATAAATGCACGCGGCGGCTCGATGCCATTTGTTGCATTTGCAATTTGCGCACTAGTGTTATGACTAATGCATCCATTTGACAAGGTATAAGTTTCGTTGTCAGTTGAAACATCCCAAGTGTGTTCTGTTCCTGCGTCTCTTGTAATACGTTTAATTTTCATTTTAATAATTCCTCTTTTGTAATTGAACATTTTCCTTGTTTTGACACGTTATCTTCCCAGGGAATAAATTCTAAATTTTGCAAGCTTCCTAATAGCGCAGGATTAATTCCTTCAATAAATCCTCGAGATATTGAAAATTTATGATCTAGTCATTTATCATTAACGCTAACAATATCGTCATCTTCTAATAAATCTTTAACTTCAATCCATTCTTTTATGTTATTTCGTAATACAAGAAGTTTGTGATTATTAGTAAATTTATATACTGATCCGTCTTCTAATTCAATTTCTGTAACAGATTGAGGGCCATTATAATAACATTCATATGCTATACTATCTGACAATTCAACTGGTTTAAGGAATGGAAATCTCTGACCTATCATGAATTTTTCGTGAACAGTGTTAATATCAATTTTTCCGTAATCTTGAATAACTTCGGCGAGCGTTACAACTGTTCCATCTTTTAGCCTCATTTCATTTGCCAAGCTTTGACATTCGGCGGGCATAAGGGCCATTAGTGTAGAGTTTCTTATGCCCGTGTCTTTAAGCTGCGTTCTCAGTCCTTGCCAGTCCATACGTTCAACATGTGGAATTAGTTGATCCAAATCTTTCTTGTATGTCTGGTTAGGGGTAATACCGTGTCCGTACTTAGTTTCCATGTTTCCGGTAGGCGCGCCAAATTCTGTTGCTAGGTCTGCGCTGGCTTTGATGAGATAGAAACTCCAGGCTTCTGCCCATTCGTCAATTAATGCAAGTCCGTCGCTGTCAATGTCTTGGTAATTGAGATTGTTTTTAGCAAGCCAATATGCAAAGTTGATAATACCAACTCCAAGTGGTCGACGCTTGTCGGTTGATAGTTGTGCAGCTAGAATTGGATAATGTTGATAGCTTAGTAGTGCGTCCAGTCCACGTACTGCAAGGCGACAAACTCTTTCAAAATCAGCAGGAGTCTTAATATTGCCCCAATTAATTGCTGAGAGCGTACACAAGCTGATAGCAGCACCGTCATAGTCTTCTACCATTTCGTCTACATATATGTATTCTTCATCTTCTCGAATATTGTTTTCGTTTTCTACTACTTCATATAACCAATTATTTTCCATTGTTATTCCTTGCTACCTTATGTACTTTTTTGCCATTAAATTTCTCTTTGTCTAATCGTAAAATGCCATCTACTGACTTTTTATATTCTAAATATTCATTATATTTGTTTTTGGGAATTCTTATTTTACGTCGGTGAGCGCCGTCATTGAGATCTTTCAGCGGCTTGGTGGGTAAAGTAATTTCGGCACAATTGTGTACTAGTATTCCGTTTGCAAAGAAATTTTCATTGCCCAACACTGTGATATCGTACACTGCTTCTCTTTTATTTTGTCTTGTAATTTTTAGCATTTATTTTTTTTCCTTGAGTATATTGGAGATTTTTTGTTTATATTCGATACGGAGATTAATTTAGTTACGATATTAAAAGTCTGTCAGTTTCCGTTAATTCTTGCGCTTCTACATACCCTCGGTTCAATGTATAAATTTTATGCTCAGGTGTGCATTCTATAGTCTTTCCGGAATCTTCGTCAAAGATACTAATAACTTCTGCATCCGGGTTGGTCTTTGCAAATGCTTCAACCTTTTTATACTCTGTTTTATTATCAAGTATATTGTAAGATTTAACTAACAGATCTTCGTCCTGAACCATTAACGTTCCGATTTCGTCGAGATTAATAATTAATTTTTCATTATTGAATATTACTTCAATCTTAGTGTCGCCTGTTAGACATAAGTTACTCTGGCGGATAGGAGCAAACTCCGGAATAAAACTTCCATGGTCGTTTGCATTGTCAACATTCTGCAGATAGATTCTACCTGTGGACTTGCGCTCTTCCATAAACTTACTGAATAGTTCGCTTGCTTTAACAGTTTTCTTGCGTAGTTTTGTAGTGCGTTCTGCTTTTTCATATAGTTCGCGGAACTTGTCTTGGTCTGCAAAAAATGCTTCATACAACCCGGGTACGTCGCTGGGTGAGAATAGTGTTATGTTGCCGCCTGTGATTAATCTTTCGTACATCAGCTTGTTGAACTGTACTCCGTAGTCCATGTGACGGATACGGTTTTCTTCAGTTCCTTTGTTGTTTTTCAACACCAGCAATTCTTCTGCTTCTAGATGCCATATTGGATAATAGATAGTAGCGGCGCCGCCGCGTACACCACCTTGACTGTTGTGAGTTAACACCATTGAGTCAGACATCAACGAACTTGCAAAAAACGTATTGGTGTCTTCCACTGTAATGTCAACGTATCCTGTTGGATTTTGTTGACCGACTGTAATCGAATATAGATATACAGTGCCATTTTCTGAAATAATATTGTTGTATTCTGTAAGTTCCTGAGGATACTTTTGTGTTACGACATTGTTGTCTAGAATCATAATTGGATGATTTATACTACAATTTATCACTGTTCCGTTTGTAAATTCCAGCCTAACCTGCTGATCTTCTGTTACCAGCGTATCCCATTTGTTAATAACTTTTCGGTATACAATCTTGCCGTCTTCGTAGGATTTAATTTTCATTCCAGTAGTAAGATCTGCAATGCGGATTTTTTTTGTTTCTAGCCCGTCTTCGTTAATTATTTCAACAATTGTATCCGGAGTTAGACAACAACTTTTAACTGCTGACTGGAAATGCTTGTAGAATGGAATGATACCAGTGTGATATGCATCGCCTTTGCGTATTGGCGAGTTAATGGCGCGGATGTTCCCTGCGCCAATGCCGATGCCTGCTTTTTGACTCACATACTTGACAATCGACGCAGAAGTAGCGCTGATGCTGTCAAGGCTGTCATCTGTTTCAATAAGCACACAACTACTGAATTGACGTTGTGGTGTGCGCACACCTGCCATAACTGGCGTAGGAAGACTGATGTCGTGGAGGCTGATTGCGTCGTAGTATTCTTTAATCCACGTTAATCGAGTTTCTTTTGGATACGACGAGAACAAGGTAGCAGCAATCAATGCATAACACATTTGTGGGGTTTCAAAGATTTCTCCAGTGACTCTGTTCTGCACCAAGTACTTGCCTCTAAGCTGCTCCATTGCGACATAAGTTAACTGTTCGTCACGGTCGTGTTTGATAAAACTGTCTATTTTATCCCATTCGTCGTTGGTGTAAGTATCTTTTAATTCTGGATCATAGTAGCCGCGGGCGGTGTTCAAGTCCACCAATTTCTTAATATGAAAAGGATCAAACCCGCCGTATACTTCTTTTCGCAACCCGTAGTTGATGAGTCTTCCTCCAACATATTGATAGTTTGGCGTTTCTTCTGTGATCAGATCTGCTGCTGCTTTGATCAATGTTTCTTGTATTTCTTTGCTTTTGATGCCATTGAAAAACTCCAGCTTGCTTTTAATTTCAACTTCGCTTGGACTAACTCCTGTTATGCCTTCGCATGCGTAAAATGCAACTTTGTGCAACTTTTCGATGTCCAGTGGCTCCAACGAACCACTCCTCTTAGTGACTTGAATCATTCTTTTTCCTTTAAATGTGTACGGTAACTGTAAAACAGCTAGGTATTTATTGTAGTTTTTGTGGAGTAAATTGTTTTTCAACTGTGATATGCACAGGTATTTGTTGTCTGTCTACTGCACAATCTGCATGGTAACCAATTACCATGTCGTCAACATACAGTAGATATTTTATCTCCGACTTTGCTCTATCTGCACAGATATATATCTCAAAAACTGATTCCGAAAAGCGATTAGTTAACTGCAAAGTGTAGCATATTCCCAGAATAATGGAAAACTCGCAGTATACATTTTCGTAAACCAGTTCCCATGCGTTTGGCCATAACTTGTCGGCATACGGATCACAAGATATGCCGACCAGCGGTGCAGTATTGTAGAAGTCAACGGCGTCCTGAATAGGATACGCCGATGTCTCCAGCGTACTTCTAAAAGCTGACCATTCACGAAGACGGTCAACGTAATCTTTTTCAAACATTAATTAGCTTTAACTCTTAAATTGTAAAGGAAACTGTCTGTGTCCACAGTCCTGGTGTTCTTGGCCAATAGGTTAACTGTGACTATTGTGTTGTCAACAGTATACCCAGCATCAAAACTCAATGCATTCACTAACAATTCATCCCCAATGAAGTTGAATTCGTCGTTTATCATAATCTCTGGTGTATCTGCATCAGCAGCACATACAATTTCAATCGTGCCTTCTCTTAACACATTTACGGTGCTTCCGGTGCGTTCGGTGTAAACATAATCTATAAACATAGTGCCCTCAACAACTGGGAACTGTAATATTTCAGTATCGGTTGGCAAAGTTCCGATGCTGGTTGTGTTCAAGTAAGCCCCTTTGAAGAAGACTCTACCAGATACCTCTGGCACGTATGAAACACCAGTGTTGGTTGACAAGGCATCGGATCTTTCAAAATAATCTCCATCCTCTACATTTGTATGAGAAGAGAAGTCAATGATTGCCACAGCATCTAGTCCTTCGGGTCCGCCAAAGTTGCCAACATTAAAGAACCTGTTTTGTCTGCTTGTATTGTAATCTCCGTAATCAAGACGTATTGCTTCCTTGTCAATTCTGTCAAAGTAAGAATTTTCAATGGTATTAAACTTTGGCCCAAACTTCATAGCAATGGCACCAATGTTGGTATTCTTACCAAATCTAAATGCATTGCTTAATAGATAAAAACTACACAACGAAAAACTGTTGTGCATTGTGTCATAATCACTGTACACTCCATAATAGAAACTGTCAATCTCTATATTATCAAATACATTGTTTTGACAAATGACTGTGTTATTTGAAGAATTCAACTCAATTGCACTGTGAGCGCCATAGATTGATTCAGCAGTGAGGAAGTTTTTGTTTTCAGGAAACACGCCGTTAATGCGTATATTTTTAAATACACTGTGTTTTACAGAATTTAGTACCATTGCTTTATGATCAACAGAGTTGACTACTAAACTCATTTCGGATATTTCAATGTATCTTGCTTGAGTATTTGAAGTAGGCGACGGTGCATTTGGATCAGATGGGTCGTAGTGCGTTGTTGTAAATAGATCACAATTATCTGCTAGTATCACGGTCTTGCCTTTGCCTGCGCCTCGGAGTGTGGTATACGGAGGAATTACAAGAGGTGAAGTAATGGTATAGTTGCCAGCAGGTATCCAAAGTATAACCCTGTTGGATACAGCAGCATTCTTATAAAGCTTATCAATTGCACTTTGAATGGCAGTTGTTTGATCTGTGCCGTCACCAGTTGCACCGAAATCAAAAATATTTGCCTTGTCATCTAGCTTGCTTTGTAGGCTTCTTGCAAATGGCATACCATTCCAAAAATTACTCTGCGGCTTGTAAGTGTATTGCTCTGCTAGTTTAAATATGTCGGTACTTGCGGTAAGTATCCGTGTATTGCCAACAGCCGGAGCACCTTCGCTAACACTACCATTACCGATATATAGTTCTTGTGTATCGATTGCCCACCCAATTTCACCTGACGCAAGTTGTGGCAATGCTATACCCTCTGCTCTTCCGCGTCTGTGCTGAATCTTTGAGATCTGAATTATTGCCATTATGTTGCTCCTAGCTTACTAGAAGTATTTATCGCATTATAGAGCATCATTAATTAATCAATCGAAGTCTGTTGATTACTATCTGTTGAAGCAATGGTAAATTTAAGCTAATTCTTACCATTGCAGGGTTCCTTGTTTGTTAAAAATGGTTAGTGCGTTACGTGTTCTCTTCATAATATTGCTGAACCCTCTTCCACCATTCTTGCGACCAATCATCAAACTCATGCGGCCATATATCAAACTGCTGATACTCCAAGGCGCGCGAGCACATAAAGACATGACCTTCGCGAATATCAGTGTTGTGAACTTCGTTATGTCCAATTGCATAAGCTGTAAGATTTACTTTCTTTTTGGCATTAATCTTCCTCGAACCCATCCTTTACTATTCCAATCCTGCAATTCGTCTATTTTTATTTTTTTGTTTTCTTGTCCATTATTAATCCATGCTGTATTTCTACGAGATTCTTTCATTTGTATGGATTTTTCAACTCCGTAAATTTCTTCGTAAGATTTTCCTTTTGTATCAAGAGTTAACCCTTTATTCCATGAAGATTTGCCCTTCATTATGTTTGACATTTTTGCTAATCTCAAATCTGTTTCTTTTGTTTTGCCTGCATTCCATGGAGTTTTTCCTATCATATCAGGGCGAGGCTTTCCTTTTTTAGACTCTGCGTACTTTGCAACTTTTTCACAAGTTTCTTTTGTTTTGTCTTTATTCCATGCGGTCTTACCTTTTTTCTTTTCATTAGAATTCTTTCTAATTTCTTTTCCTTTTTCAGAATCATTAAATATTTTTATACCTTTTGAAATTGCTTCACAGCGTTCTTTGCTATAACTTCCTAATTTTTGTCCTTTTAAATGCGAAGGCTTACCTTTATGTGCCTCGCTTATTTTTATTTTTGTTTCCTCAGTTAGAATGCGTCCGCCTCGGCCGCCCGCGTCGATATTAGTTAACCTTCCAGTCTTAATACATCTTCGTCCGTAAAACTCAATTAATTTTCTTTCTTTCTCACATGCTTCATTGTATGTTAAATTTTCATATGGAAATCGATATTCTATATCGATTTCTTTTTCAACTAACTGTAATATTACATGTATCTTATACATGTTTAATTTTTTAATATTTTTTATTTGATTGTTTTTGTATTTTATCGCTTCTCGAATATGATCTTTATATCTAGGCTGTGTGGTTTTCCTGTTGTGTTTCCCGTATCCAACATAGATAGGCTCATTATCAATAGGATTCCATAATTCGTAAATGTAATACATTTTTTTCCTTTTGCATACGCTGTTGCTCATAACAAAAGTATTTATCAATTATGCACAATTCTTATAATAATCGTATACTCTGTCCCATGCTTTTTTTGACCAGTATTCCCATTCATCCGGCCATACATCAAACTGTTGATATTCGAGAGCACGCGAGCACATAAAGATATGGCCTTCACGAATATCGGTACCATGGACTTCATTATGTGCAATACCATAAAGAACAATTTGTAATCGATAGTCTTCTACCCATTCGAGCTTCTTAGGCTTGTTGGTTTGTTTGAAGTCGATTATCGAAGGGTTGCCTTTGAATGTTCCTACTAGGTCAGTTGTACCTGCATAGACATCAGGAACATATAATGCAACTTCGCTGCCCCATATTTGATCTACATGTACCATAGCTTCGTTACGTATAACACATGCCATTTTATGAGCTTGCTGTGCATACGGATTGCTTCCGGCACTTGGCCATTCACCGGTTTCCACATAAGTCTCGAGATACTTGTGCATTCTGGTACCAACACCGGCTGCTTCGACGGTAATCTCTTGCGCCTTTTGATGGCCTACTCTCTTGCGCCATTCGTGCAAGTGTGTCTGATCCTTGGTTGCGCCAAGGATGGTAGTAACACTAGGAACAGGAATGTTACCGGCGCCACTGTAGCGCCGTTTGCCATCTACTTCGACTCTTGAAAGTTTTCTATAATCGTACTTGGGTTTAATTAATGTCAACTGTATCTCCATTTAACTGTATTATAGCAGTCTAATAGGATAAAGTCAAGTATTAAAGATCGTTGTCGCTTAAATCGGTTGCATTTCTTGCCATTGTGGCCACAGTGTCGCCTCCGGACTGGTCTGCATCAACTTCGAGGTCGTCAGCTTCGCTGTCCTTTAATGTTACCTTTTGGTGATCAAAGTCTTTGATGATGTTTTGAATTTTAGGATCACTGTCAAAGGCAGCACGCAAAACTTCGTAGGTGAATTGCTGACTGCCCATGTTTGCCATATACTTGTTTAACTGCCTAATACTAAATTCCATGAATCCGTTATCTTTCATTAGACTAAGAACTTGAAAAAGTTTTCTAGTATCTATATTTTCAGTTACTTTTTTTTTGAAAGAGTGCTTGCTAGTCTACGCGATGCTTCTGATGTAACAGATCGCTTGCGTTCTACTGATTCACGACGCGGCCTGTCGGCCTGTTCGTCGCCGCCTGCTGCCGCCGCTGACGCTCCAAACTCGTCGCCGGACATGCCATCCATGTTGTCTAGATTTGGATCACCGTCAACTGTTGGTTCCATGTCCATGTCGTCCATGCCGTCCATGTCGTCCATGCCGTCGTCTGCTCCCATTGGATTCATTGGATCTGATTCGCCTGTTAGTTGGCTTACTCCGCCAATAAGAGCAACTCTAGTAGATTCCATTGCACCATAAAGACTGTCGAGTGCAGGCTTAACTAAATTAGTAAATGATTCAGCAGCTTCTTGGCCCATTTCGTCGCGTATAGCATCTGCAAGTTCTAGCATAGATTGTGATTGCATTTCAGCAGTGTCTTCCATCCAGCCTGTGAGTTTTTCGACCATTTCTTTAGAAGCCATTACTAACTCGGCTGTGCTTTCTGCACCTTCGTTAACAGTTGATTCCGCAATGTCATCGATGTCGCCGCGTTCTGAAATAGCAGCGTTGAGCACATCCAGCATCATCTTTGATTTTTGATATGTTTCGTTGTGAACAGCATCAAAGCTTTCGTTTGTTTCTACTTGACTTAGCTTGGTGCGTAGTCTATTTCGAGCATCTTGTAGTTGCCCTAATGAAAAGTTCTCTAGCTGTAGTTTTTCGCCAAATCGTTCTGCAAGGCTTTCGTTCAGCGACTTTGATGTTACTGGTTTTCCAAATTCTCTAATATTCATGTTTATGTTTCCTGGACTTGTTTAATTTATTTATCTAATATCTTTCAAGACATAATCGTCTAGAAGTTCCTTGGTATAGTCAATTTGATTTTTTGATTCAGCTAGGCGATTTTGAATAGCAGCTTTGCGGCTTTCGTCTGAATTACCACTTAGGATATGTGAATAGAAATGTGCATCATTGAAATGCTTTTCTAAAGTAGTATCGTACTCCTTGAGTGTAGTGTAAGGTTCGTTCTTTAAAAATGCTTGTGCAACTGCAACAGCGCCAGTCTTTGAAAATGTATTAGTTATTGGCTTGTTTGTTCTAGTATTAAACACTACATACCCGTGTTTCTTACTTGCCCTGATAACGATGTTTTCGATACGTATGGTGTTTCCTCTTCTGTAAGGAATTACGTATTGAGTAAGATTTTGGTCTATGATTTGTTGAAGATCAGCAACAACTGATTCAAGAGTTTTCATTTTGAATAACCACCACATTACCATTGTAATTTACCTTAGAAATAAGACTTTTTCTAATTAAGTTCTCGGCCACAAACTGTTCTCGTTCAGTCAAGTTGTTAAAATAACATGGTTTTGACATCCTGTCAAGCAATAGCTTTTCTTCATTGCTCATTTGAATGCGGAACTCGCCTATAAGGTCGTTAATCTTCATATGGTCAGTGATCGTTTAAGATCATCTTTTTTGTAAACTACCTTTTTAGGTTGCGAAGGGTCTTTCATTGCAGCAGGGTTTTCGATCTCGACTTCGTTGCCTTGTATCTTGCTAACTTTGAAGTTTTGGCTGCCTTTTTCTGTTGGAAGAGGAATTGCTTTGCCCGGCTTGATCATGTTGTCTTTTGCAAGGTCAGCTGCTTGCTGTTGCTTTGCATCGGGCGGTTCCTGTTGATTCGGTTGTTGCTGTTGCTGGTTGGGCTGTTGTGGAGTGCTTGTTTGCGTAGCATTAGGGTTACCCTGAGTAGGAGTTGATCCCATAGGCTTGCCGACTCTGCCTACTGCTGTTTGTGTTGCGCCTTTGACTGCACCAATTTTAGCAAGAGTTTTTGCTCCAGTAGCAGCGGCGCGGCCACCTGCAACCACAAGCGGAAGTAGCTCGTTTAATCTTTCTTCTTCTCTGATAAAATCACTGGCTCTCATCGCTTTTGCTTTCTATTCTTCTTGGGCGCTTTAATAGATCGCTTGCCAGTTGGACCACTTGATCCTTTGTTGATTGCTGCAATCCGTCTACTAGTAGGTCGTTTCATAGTGATGTTACGCTTAACGGATTGCGCTGCACCTTTGGTCCTTCTAGTCTTTTTCATAGTTTGGCTTTTTGTTTGCGAAACTGATGTGCCGCATGTACTCGGTTTGGCAACCACTCTGCCTTTTTTAGATCCGTCTGTGCAACGATAGCGTCTTACAACACCCTTCTTGCTTCTTCCCCAGACTTGCTTGTAACCTTCACCTATGATTTCATTTACTAACATTATTTGTTTAACGCCTGTACTCTTCTACTAGCAACATTTGTGCGTTTGGTCTTTTTTGATTTACGAGACATTTTGCCGCCGACTCTTAATTTTGTTCGTTTCATTTGGTTGCTTTTTTTAACATCCAGTGGAGCAAAACATTGTTGCATTTTGCTAACAATACGTCCGTGTCGTCTTCCTCCGCTGCATCGATACTTGCGAACAACCTTGACGCCACTGCGGCCCCAGGCCATTTTTTCTTCTATATCAGATTCAAATAAGTTTCTCAAAAGCATGCTGTATTCGTTTCTTAAAATTTCATTAATATAACGATTACTGTTGAAAGTAATCCTGCTACAATACTGCCTGCAGCGCCGACAATTATTTTAATTAACGCACTATTGGAGTTTTTCATATCCACTGCAATTACATCTAGTTTCTCTTCGACTTTGACAAGCCTGTTATCTAATTGTGCATATCGCACGGCACACAAATCGACATGTGCTTCTAAGTTTGTTCTCTCAAATGTGGTTGCTGCTGGCATAGTCATCTTTTAAACTCCTGATTAGTTGCTGTTAGTGTATTTAGTTGTTTAATTAAAATCGTCTAACTTAACAAACACAGTATTGCGAGCAGGACTGCCTCCTGTTAAAAATACCTTGGCATCAGTTTTAATACTCTCGTTGAGGTTAATTATAACTGGTACTAGGTCAAAGTCTTCTCTTAGCCATTTAAGTGCATGAGAATTAGATTCAAAACCAAACCCTAACTGCCATACTCGATGCTGTCCCCTAAATATTTCTCCAAACCCTAACTTGTTAACATTGGTTTGTTCTGTACTTGGGTACAAGTTTATAGTAGGATTGGCTCGTAAACTAATAGTCTGCAGAACTGTTAGGTAATTTTGTTGTTGTTTTTGTTTATACAAATCGTCACCTCGCCGAGCGTTGGTGCGTGTGATATCGATCAGTGTTATTAATTTAAAGCGCATGCTATATTTATTTGTCACAAAAAAAGCGCCACTGTAAAGTGACGCTTTCTCTTTGATTGATAATTAAATTATCTTGCTGGTGCAAATACTGCAACAACTGCAAGTGCTACATCACTGACTGTAGCAAGGTTAGGTGTGCCTGTACCTTGTACACGGAAGAACACCACGTCAGTAGTTCCTGATACAAATGGTGTACCGTCAGCAGTACCAAATCCTGCAAAAGTAAATGCATCTGGTCCATTAGTGTCAGTTCCGGTGCCATCTCCGCCTGCCTGTGTTAGCTGGTGATAAACAGCCAATAGGTCTGCATCTGTCATGTTAGTTAGTGTTGCACTAACTATAAGTTCGCGGCCTGCATCGGATGTGTTAATTACAAATTTGTTGTAGTTTGCGCCAACTGTTGTTGCGCCTACTGCTAATCCTGTTACGTCTGCCATTTTATTTCTCCTAGATTCTCTATGGCAACAATCTTACGCTCCGTAAGTGTTGTTAAAAGTATTTATCTCTTTTAGAAAAATCTCAATTAAAAGGCATCAAAACAGAGAATCAATGAGGTTTCCATCTGTGTCTAGGAACAAGCTTGACTTTCTCGTCCAGCATAATGTATCCTTCGCCGCCGGCTTCGTTGAGTGTGTATGCAGATATGTTTATTGTGGTTTGGTCCAGTTGCATAATAATACTGTTCTTAATTGACATTATTTCTGTAACCATTCCGAGTATTACATCTAGGCTGCGCGGGTTGTTGTTGGACAGTTCTACTATTCTTGCTTGTTTGGGTGTGCTTACTTTGGACACAGCTAACCAATCAAAGAATGATTCTTTAATTTCGCCAAGTCGATCGGCCTTGCTCATTTGATTAACATATGTGTAAATAATTTTGCTCATGTCACTGAGTCCGTAAAACGGTTTTAGGAACGTGTCTATAATTACAGTGTTTTCTGCAAGAGTTTCTTTGAGTGTAGACAATTGATTGTGTTCTAGCACCACTTTACCGGACGATCTAGTTTGTGCAAATACAATCAAGTTCTTGCTTTCAATTTGTTCTGTGACAGGACTACCATGTGCATCTCCAAACGAAGTGTATAGACTGTGTGCTGCAATCCCTACCTTGGCTTCTGCAACTTTTCTACCAAGCACAGAAGAACTGTTGATGCGATATGTTACCTTGTTAGGAGTAAACTCTACAGCTTCATTTGTCTTGCTAACAGGTATACTAGGCGAGAACAACAAATCACCAAACATGTAACCTCTAAAGTCTGCAGGAGTTTCGTCTTTGAGAATATCCCAAATTGCAGTTAGTCCTTGTGCAAAATCCGCTCTCCATGATTCGTTGCATCCTGTACCAAGAATAAAAGATTCTAACATTGCAGGCGATGTGCATTCTTTCTTGCCCCATGCATTTTTGTTGACCAGTACAAACTCGCCAAGCATGTTCCTGCCCCAGTAGATGGTAGGTATGCCGTCCCACTTGACCATTACATTACTGGTGTCTATTGCCAGATTTTCAAGAACGCCGATTGCAAATTGTGCACCGCGTGATCCGTTGATAAACACCAAGTCTTCTAAATGCTGAAATTCTCGGCCGACTTTTGAGGTAGTCTTAATATCCTGGTATCTCATTAACTGATTCCAAATCTTTGTTTATATGCATCCCATGTTTTGCTGTCTGCTTGTATTTCTTTTTCTAACTCTGGAATACGCTGGTTTGCGCGTATAGATAATCGATTACTCCAAAAGGGCAAGAGGTGATTACTTGTCATCTCTGCGCTTTGAAGGTATTTGATTGCATTTTCAATTGTTCCGTCTTTTATTACATACGACGTGTATTCTCGTTCTAAGCCTCTGTGTTTTTTCAATGCCTGTGTACGGAGATCTAGATCTCCGTCAAACCTTTGCAGTAGCAGGGGAAGCAGTTGCTCTTTCCCTCTTTCACTTATCATAGCAGTATATGCTGCGTCAATCAAGACCTCGTTGCTTAAATTATCTAGCATTACTGGCATTAGTGTGGCATCTAGTATTTCGTCGTTGTCTTGATTAGTGGATCCGTCGGGGTCGGCAATTTCTGCTTTAAGAAATTTAACATATGCGTTTATTACAGTCGGTCCTTCTTTCTTAAACAGCTTTGACGTAACTGGATTTTCCACAGAAAGATACTGAATTGCTTTGTCGTCAAGCGGTACGTCCTGGGCATCCATAAATTGCGCTGTTTCAAAATGAAATTGAAATTTAGTTTTTAGTTTTTTATCTTGCCAAACGTAAAGAGACCCTTTGTCATTGTAATAATCGAACATATTGTTATTTTCGTCGCCTGTTGACGAAGTACACCACTTGGTGCCTTTGCCTAATTCGCAACTGGCTGCTTCTGTACCGGGTATACTTAATATGCCAAGCGGTCCGTTGTACAATACTTTAGCATCAGCAACCGGTCCGTCTCCCTGTGTAGAATCTGTAGGTTCTACAAGATCTGTGTTGTCTAACTTTTGCGCAGTAGCAGCTAATGTCTTCCAGTTGTATGAATTAATGTCGCTGTTAATGCCCAGTCGCTTGTGCTGACCTTTTGTACTAGCAAAGACTGCAAGGTCCGCTTTGAGCTTGTACATGTCTTCATACTTCATACCTTGCTTGATAAACTGCTTTATGATCCATTGCACGTTTTGTTTGTTGGCCGTTGGATCAGCAGCTTCTGCTTGCTTGACAACTGCATCAATTATGCCCTCTGGTGGCAATTGCTTGCTGATTAGATAGCTGTCTCCTTTGGCAGCGCCAACTATGCCATTGCCCAGTGCTTGTTGAGTCTTTGTTCTGTCATATTCCAACAGATACTTTATTTCTTGATATCTCATTTACATTATCCTTCTCACATCAAACGCACCCTTGATATAACTATGCCAAAACTTTCCCTTGGACGCCGATTTCAGCCAAGCTGCAAAGTTTTGCTCACCTATATTATTAACGACATACCGCGTGCCATTGCCCAATGTCATTGTAACATCTCTTTTATTTTGTTGTAGTGTAACGTCACTGATCCAGCTGGACATCACTGGATCTTCAGTTAATGCTTCATGTATTTTCATGCAAATTCCTTCCAACTAGGATCGCGTAAAAGGGAATCCATTAGTTCTGTTGCTTCGTCTTCTTCGAGTACTGCCAACATAGATTCCAAGCACTCCATGCTTGCACTTGTGCTGTTGGCTCCTAATAATATGTATGACACTTGGTCTATGTAGCAAGTGACTAGCTCGCCGCGCTTTCCATTGTCGGTTCTTCTGTACAGTCCCTGGAACGCACTCCACACAAGATTTTGCTTTTTTGCAAGTTTCATTAATGCAAGATGCTTGTTCATACCTTTGTACAAACTTCCATCTGGTATATTGTGAATGTGAAAATCTTTGATTTGTCTTGCATTTGGTACAACCGATATATCAACTTGATAAAATGCATCACCGTCTGGCACTCTGATGTGTACTGATATGCCGTTGAGTTTGGTAGTAAACCCTGCATCTTTGAATACATCTCTCAAGTGTTTGCGAATCTTTGTAGGATTGGTTTCCTTGAATCTCGAAGAGCAAAGCAACTCATCAACTATGATGTCAAAGTCACCGCTGAGTTTACCAGGTGTCGGTGTAGCTGTACTGCCAACTGGAAATGCGCCAATGCGTAGCTTATCCAATACGGGATATATCTGCGAAGTTATGTGGTCAATTCTACTGTGATCAAATGGTTGAGTGCCTGTGAAAACGTTTCCGCCCATGTTACTTCTTCTTTGTTTCTATGATTTTGTCTAAGCCTGTTTTGAACTTGCGAGGGTTGTTTGCTCTTATGCTATTAACGAATCGTCGCTCCAATTCAATAGCTGTGCGGTCGTCATATGTTTCATGTATCTTTGACAACAGGTTAATTGCACTTTCAATAATGTTGTGCCCAGTTGACTGAATGAACTCATCTGTGTGAGATGTTCTCCCAACGGATGATAACTCTTCTAAGATGCTTCGTGTTCTTTTTTTCATTATATCTTCCTCACTAATATTTAGTAAGATTATTCGCATAATGTAACAGAAGTGTCTGCCTTTGTAAAGCACAATCTGCCATGCGCTAAACACATAACGACTTTGCTTAAAATGCAATTGATTTTGTGCCAACAGCGTGTTAAATATAGTTGTACAGTTTAAAAACTACACACACATACATATATGAAAGAACCTTATGTTAATTACAAGAATATACACAAATTTAAAAACATGTATTGCAACACGCATAGACAATCAACGCACAATGAGAGAACTTGACCACCTAACTGACAGACAATTGTCGGACATTGGACTTAGCCGTTGGATGATAGGCAATATCCCATTTGGAGATCGCAATGTTTGAATTATTCGCAACATTTTTGGGCGTAAGGAACGCAACTAACCTTCCTTACAAGCTCACTCGTCGTCAACAAGAAATGGAAGACTATTTGTCCAAATCTATTGACCGGTATGACCTGGAACGTCGTGAACGAGAACTTGATCGCAGAGGATATTAGATTTGACCCTAAGAAAATCAATTACTAGGTGGATAAACTTGGTTACCCAGGCAAGACTATTTGATACGTTGTGCGAGCAAGGCCGCTACGAAGAGGCGCAGTCTCTTATTACTAACGGCAATTTAAAAGGATGGAGTTAATGTCCTTATTAAAACGTGTTGGCGCGCGACTCATGCAGGGTTTTGAAATCTCTGGATACACACGAGCCGGTAGATGCTTGCGAGCACAAGGTTATCTCAAAGAAGCAGAAGACTGTTTTAAAAAGCAAGCGAAATTAGAGGAAACTAGATGCTAATGTTACTTAAATCTGTTGCATCAAGATTGATGTACAACAGCACTGTGCAACGATTGCGTATGATGACCGACTCCCAATTAAACGATATTGGTATTAGTCGTAAAGACATTGCTCGTGCAGTAAGCGGTGCAATGTCTCAAAAAGAAATAATGTCGAGAAATTAAACCCCTTGACATTATTGTATAACGTGCTATATTGGTACTACGTTACACAATTAGATAATATTATACACACACAGGAGAACTACAATGACAGATCTAAAAGAAATGGCCAACGAATGGAAAAAGCTCGTGCCAACAGTAAGCTTCAACAAGAACGGCTATGAAATCCGTTCTAACGTGCTAGAAATGGCCAAGCATCAGGTATGGCAGGATTACGAAGCCACAGTCGGCATGGTTGGTATGAAAGTGAAAAAAGAAGGCGACGAAGTTGTTACCGTCATCACTATGCCAGACGTTCCTGGCACAGAAAAGATTCTCGAAACTGCGCAAGCATTTTACGACTTTGTAAATAACAGTAAACCAAAAGCCTAATTATATTAATTAGATTCGGAGCATAGCTCTTAGTATATTAAAAATGAATAAAAGCCCTTGTTACTTAATTGTAGCAGGGGCTAACCTATTTAAAACTGTAATTAATTTAACTTAATAGCAAATATCGAACGATTGTTGGCAGTCATTGTGCCTACTATCACTCTTCCAAACAACTCAATGTCTTCGCCTGCGCCCACAGTAGCAGTACCTACTATAACCGCATGCTGACTGCGGCTGAATATTTGTGTTTTTGAACTGAAAAATGAAGATGCAATGCGGCTGCCGTTCTGATACAATTCAAATTCAACTTCGGATATAGTGCCTGTTGCAAGATATACATTGCCTTCAATTTCAGAAAACCCGGTAATTAATCCGTTGCCCGAATTAATGTCACCAATTCCACCCGGAATAATAGTGTTACTAATAGTACCTGCAGGTGTAAAGAAGGCAAATTCTTCTAGCAGACCTAGTGTCAATGATGTTGATCCCACTGGTACAGCAAATGTAGCTTCGCCCATAGTGAGTGCACCTGTTTTTGTAAACAGCCTGCCTTCTAATGAAAATGGTATTCCTGGTGCAATAGCGCCTGATCCAATATACGTACCTTGTATATTACAACTTGCTCCTATGGATAGCGCGCCCACTACATACCAAAAAATATTACATGCCTTTGCACCGTTAACAAGAGACGTGGTCGCACCAACAGACAATGCATGCCCTGCCCCGCATTTGAAAATAAATGTTGCATTTGGATCACCTTCGGCATCGAATATAATATTGCCGCCGTGTGTTGTTGCGCCCGTAACAGTGTAAAATCCTGCGGTAATAGTTTCGCCTGCGCCGTATGAATCAGCGTGTGCAATAGCAGAAGGTTGTCCTTCTATTTCAGCTATCAATGCAGTTAAGTCACTGCCCAGTTTACTGGAAACAACAGCTGGCTTAACGGTATATTGTATATTTGATTCAACTCGATATACACCAGCGATTGCAGTAAGTGTCATTCCGTCAACTAATGCCATGGGATTCGGCGTAAAGTCTGCGCCTGTGACAGTGTCGGCTTCGTAATATGTAGTATTAGCTGTAGGTAGTGTCCACGATAAGCTTCCGGCGCCATCAGTGGTCAGATACTGCCCAGGTGCGCCGCCTGTTATAGTAATAGCGGCAACGGCACCCAGGTTGGTGTTTCCTGAGAAGGATTTGTTGCCAGCTATGCTTTGGTTACCAGTCGTATACACACCATTTGTTACTGTGTCAGCATTTCCAGTTAGATCACCAGTTACCCCCAGTGGTGCTAGAATACCTGTCTCTGTAAATTCGGCGGCAATTGTGTTTGTTGCCGCAGCCGCTGATCCATTTGGAGTTATACGGATGTTAATTTTACCGCCTTGATTACCAGTGCTTTGATCTTCAGTTGCGATCCAACTGATAGCACCTGAGCCAAAATCTTCAAAATCGGCGCCTGTGCTGGCCTGTCCTGCAATTCTAAAAATTATCTCGCCGTTTAATACTTGTGTAAGCGACCCAACTGTTCCGTTGTATCTGCGTCCTACAAATAACGGATAATTATTATTTGCATCCATATATTTTCGTGTTATTAATCTATCATGGCCAGTGGTATGAATTATTACACCACTTTGATTAGGTGGATGAAAAGCACCTGTAGAGTTGCCCGATATTTCAACTGCGCCAGCAAGTCCGTCAGTGTTTGGTGTTAAAATACGAACCTTGCCCAAATTGTCAACTTTAAAAATTGGCTCATTGCTGGTTGTTGTATTTAAGTCTGTGTCCCAACGATGCACATGGAACATTCCAACTATATTAATGATCCCGGCACCACTAGTTGAAATAGTAATAGGCTGGGAAGAATTTGCAGATGATAGCACCGCTACTGATTCGCCCTGCAAAGTTTGTGTAGTTGATTCAAAGTCACCAAATTTAAAATTTAAATCAGCTTGATTAACAATGATTTGGCCGTTAGCATTTGTAGTAACACCTGGTCCTAATCTAACACTGCCAAAGGTAGTTGTTGTTGCTACTGCTACTGCAATTGCTGTGCCGCCCGAGTGACGCCGTCACTTAGTCGAATCTCACCTGTGTCGTCGTCGTAGAACAGGCGGCCCTTATTGCCAACATAATTTGCTCGGGTAACCGGCGCGCCGTTTCTACTTAGAAAGAAATCATAAATTGCCATGGATTATTCCTCAAATGGGCCGTCGTCGTCGGCTGCATTATGAAATCTTGAACGCGGCTTCATTCCTGCATTTTTTCTAATGATGTTAATTGCTTCGTTGTCTTCTTGATCATCATACACGCTCGGCACGTCTTCTGACTTCTTCAATAGTTCTAATTTAGCTTGTAACGGCGGCAAAAACTTCGATCCTTCGTCTGCAGGATCATCTTCGACACTGTCGATATGCTGAATTGCTTTTCCGATAACAGGGTCTGATTGTGCTCCGTCAACTTGATCTGCTAATGCTCTTAAAAGATCTGATATTTTCATGGGTATACTCCTAGTGCTTGTATTTATACGTCTGTCCTATATCGATATATTTTACTATACAATCTATTCGAATAAATACATTGTGATAGATTTAACCCCATTTGAACAAACTGTTGAGCAATTAAAGCGAGATGGCAAGTATCGCGTCTTCAATGATATATTAAGAGAACGTGGAAATTTTCCACGCAGCATATGGTATGGCCCATATGCTATCAAGAACATCACAAATTGGTGCTCAAATGATTATTTAGGCATGGGACAACACAAAGTAGTAATTGATGCAATGCACACTGCATTGGATCAAACAGGAGCAGGGAGTGGAGGTACTAGAAATATTTCAGGTACCAGCCATTATCATGTTGCACTGGAACACGAACTGGCAAAGTTACACAACAAGAAAAGTGCTTTGCTGTTTTCCAGTGCATATGTTGCAAATGAATGGAGTCTAATTTCTTTAGCGCAGATTGTTCCCAACATTGTATTTGTAAGTGATAGTAACAATCATGCAAGCCTTATACAAGGTATCAAACACAGTGGTGCAGACAAAGTAATTTGGACGCACAACGATTTACAGGATTTAGAGTCAAAATTGGAATATGTGAACGCAAAAGGACAAACACCTTGTATTGTCTTTGAATCTGTGTATAGCATGGATGGCGATGTCAGTCCAATGGAGGCCATTTGCGACCTTGCAGCCGAGTACAGTGCAATAACATACATTGACGAAGTTCATGCAGTAGGCCTATATGGCGTGCATGGTGGAGGTTATCTAGAAAAACTAGGTATTCAAGATCGTGTGGATATTGTTAATGGTACTTTAGGCAAAGCGTTTGGCGTATATGGCGGCTATATCGCAGCAGACAATATAATTGTCGATGCTTTACGCTCTGTGGCTTCCGGTTTTATTTTTACAACCAGCTTATCGCCTGTTATTTGTGCAGGTGCGCTGGCCAGCGTAAAATATCTCAAAGATCACAACAATCTTAGAGAGATTCATCAGTTAACAGCTAACAAGTTAAAAAGCGGGTTTATAGAGTCCGGAATCGACATACATATTGCTAGCTGTACTCATATCGTTCCTGTAATGGTAAGAGATGCGGAAAGATGTAAATCTATGTCCGATTTTCTGTTGAACGAACACGGCATATACTGCCAGAACATCGGCTACCCAACAGTAAAAGTAGGAGTGGAACGTCTTCGTTTCACTCCTACTCCGCTGCACACAGACGCAATGATAGCAGACTGTATAAAAGCTGTGAGGAAAGCATTCCATGAATATCCGTAAAGCTCTCTGGTTTACCCTGGGCATATTTTTATTGGGCGTAGCCTTTGTGGGGGTGTACTTGCCTGGGTTACCGTGGAGCACACCTGCTGTGGGCGCTGCATACTGTTTCTCCAAGTCCAGCCGGCGCATGCACAATTGGTTGTACAATCACACGCTGTTTGGACCATTCTTAACTGGTTGGGCAGAGAAGCGCATTTTCCCTACCAAGTTCAAGTATTTTATGATTGCAACTATGAGTTCTAGCGTGCTAATACTTTGGCTAACAACAGGTAACCCAATGGCAGTACTGTGGAGCGGATTATTTATGGCACTATGTGCAATATGGGCAATTCGCTACCCAGGAAGCGAAGAAATACATGCTGAGCGTAAACGACTAGGTAAAAAAATTGCCTGGTTGAAATAAACTTCTACACCAAACTCTCCATTGACTTCTCTGTTGTATTATAGTATATTCTATAAAACGCAACACCACGGAGTTTTATTATGGATAATAACCCAACAATCAATGCAAGTGGTGATAAGCATTGGTATGTGAATGACCAACTGCACAGAACCGATGGACCAGCAATTGAATACACAGATGGTGATAAGCATTGGTATGTGAATGACCAACTGCACAGAACCGATGGACCAGCAATTGAATACACAAGTGGTGATAAGTGGTGGTATGAGAATGACCAACTGCACAGAATTGATGGACCAGCAATTGAATTTGCAAGTGGTGATAAGTGGTGGTATGAGAATGGTGAACGACACAGAACCGATGGACCAGCTGTTGAATTTACAAGTGGTGATAAGTGGTGGTATTTAGAGGGCATGCAATGCAGCTTTGATGAGTGGTGCAAAAGATCCACTCTTGCTGATCAACAAATTACATTTTTGAGGATTAAATATGGATAATAACCCAACAATTGATGCAAGTGGTGCAAAGCGGTGGTATGAGAATGGTGTAAGACACAGAATTGATGGACCAGCAATTGAACTTACAAATGGTGATAAGCATTGGTATGAGAATGGCAAACTGCACAGAACCAATGGACCAGCTGTTGAATTTGCAAGTGGTGATAAGCATTGGTATGAGAATGGCAAACTGCACAGAACCAATGTACCAGCTGTTGAATTTGCAAGTGGTGATAAGTGGTGGTATGAGAATGACCAACTGCACAGAATTGATGGACCAGCAATTGAACTTACAAATGGTGATAAGCATTGGTATGAGAATGGCAAACTGCACAGAACCAATGGACCAGCAATTGAATTTACAAGTGGTGATAAGTGGTGGTATTTAGAGGGCATGCAATGCAGCTTTGATGAGTGGTGCAAAAGATCCACTCTCACAGATCAACAAATTACATTTTTGAGAATCAAATATGGATAATAACCCAGTAATCAATGCAAGTGGCGATAAGCTTTGGTATGAGAATGGTGAACTACATAGAACCAATGGACCAGCAGTTGAAAACACAGATGGTGCAAAGTTTTGGTATGAGAATGGCAAACTGCACAGAACCAATGGACCAGCAGTTGAATACACAGATGGTGCAACGCAGTGGTATGAGAATGGTGAACTACATAGAACCAATGGACCAGCAGTTGAAAACACAGATGGTGCAAAGTTTTGGTATGAGAATGGTGAACTACATAGAACCAATGGACCAGCAGTTGAAAACACAGATGGTGCAAAGTTTTGGTATTTAGAGGGCATGCAATGCAGCTTTGATGAGTGGTGCAAAAGATCCACTCTTGCTGAGCAACAAATTACATTTTTGAGGATTAAATATGGATAATAACCCAACAATTGATGCAAGTGGTGCAAAGCATTGGTATGTGAATGACCAACTGCACAGAACCGATGGGCCAGCTGTTGAATTTGCAAGTGGTGATAAGCATTGGTTTGTGAATGGCCGACTACATAGAACCAATGGACCAGCAGTTGAATTTGCAAGTGGTGCAAAGCTTTGGTATGAGAATGGTGTAAGACACAGAATTGATGGACCAGCAGTTGAATTTGCAAGTAGTGCAAAGCATTGGTACAAGAATGGTAAACTGCACAGAACCAATGGACCAGCAGTTGAAAACAGAGATGGTGCAACGCAGTGGTATTTGAAAAGTGAAGAATATACTTTTGATGAGTGGTGCAAAAGATCCACTCTCACAGATCAACAAATTACATTTTTGAGAATCAAATATGGATAATAACCCAGTAATCAACGGCGGCGCCGCAAAGTTTTAGGCAAGCAAACTGGAAAAATAATTCACAGTGAGTTGACCAAATCATTCCACTACTTCCTGTTACTGTTTCGAGTATTGTACCATTCTTTAAATGAATAGGAGTCGAAGTTGTTG
>Ga0306897_1000007_pt1 | contig 57918 bp, 78 predicted proteins | sample AntRauMFilla1563_FD_190425 | JGI IMG/M metagenome (GOLD analysis project Ga0306897, IMG submission 190425) | Saline lake microbial communities from Rauer Islands, Antarctica - Metagenome Filla 1 #563 (v2) (version 2) | ecosystem: Environmental > Aquatic > Non-marine Saline and Alkaline > Saline ...
CGTAGCTGGAGGTATGTCACAAGTGTCCCCTGAAGCAGCAATGAAACTTGATAGTTGGACCTACGTAGAGGAGACAGGTAAGTACTTTACCTGTGGTTCCTTTGTTTAGTGTGGGTGACAGGGTACAGTGTGGAGATGGCAATGAAGTATTCACAGTCACTGCTGTTACTGACGCTCCACCCCGGGTAAGCTTAGGTGGTACCCGCGACCATTGGTATCCCTCACGTATATTCACTCTAGTAACCCCTGTTGCTCCTGTCAAGCCTAAACTAACAGGTATGGCTCAGTTCCTAAAGGATACGGAGGATAAATATGTCACGTAAAGTACTAGGTATCACTGCTCACTTCCGTAGACAAGACGGTAAACCAGAGCTTGATATGGAGAAGATCAACCCTGACTGGTCCTACGCCCTTGATAATCCCCGGAGTACCCTATGTAGCTCCTCCTTAAACACACTCCTAGAGACAGGAAAAGGATTATCAAGAGCCTTTACATGGTCATCTACTCCTCAAGGGAGGGGGTACTGGTCTCGTCTCTGTGAAAACGGTGACGGGTGTGCTATCCTCTCGGAGGAAGACAAGGAGTATACCCGCTATCTCATGAGGGAGCACACCTAATGAATTACAATGAGTTTATGCGTAAGCTAGACGGAAGGAAATCAAATGACACTACTAATCGTACGACGGAGACGCCTCGGGCACTCGACTTGCAAGGCATTATCAGGTTTGCTATCAGACTTGGGCACTCCGAACAAAGTTTGGCGCAACGACCAAACGTTCCCGACCTCCGAGAGGCTAGCTTCTGGGCAGGGTTTGACGGGTATCGTGCGTTGGGGGTGTACGGCGACGGTACCACGATCTTCTACTGCTCGGGTGCCTGTTATAAACTTAGCCTCGGGGATACACCAAGTGAACAACAAGACCCAGTTCCTCCTGAAGCTACAAGAGAGTATGCTGGATCAGACGGGCTTGCTTCCCGTGTTGACTAGTATGAACGTATCTATGGGTGCAGGTTCCGGTGGGACACAAGTGACAGATGGCAACCAACAGTGGGTAGTGAGACCCCACCAGCACAGCCAAGGGAGGAACCTAGAGGTGTTAACTCAATCGCAACTGAGCACGAGACTCGCACAAGGGAGTCTGAACGGGCACTATGCGAGACCCTTAATCGAGAAGAAAGCAGAGTACAGGGTTTACGTGGTGAATGGGAGGGTTGTGAACGTAGCTCAGAAGACCCCTGGTGATCCCTCTTCAGTAGCATGGAACGTGGCTCAAGGTGGGAGGTTTGACAACCTACGCTGGGGTGACTGGCCTATGAAGGTGGTTGACCTTGCTTGTCGTGTCTTCCCTCACACAGGGTTGAACATCACAGGTATTGACATCATGGTTGACCACGATGATGAGGCGTGGTTCATCGAGGCTAACTCCGCCCCCTCACTGCCCTTCAACTCCGATGGGTCCACTACCTACCGCCAAGAGTGTATTGCAAAAGCGATACACTACACACTGACAGTTAACAAGGACATGATTGATGCCGAAACAAACAACGGGTGGCGGGGCTACGTACATCCAGCAATCTGGTCAACGACGAGAGAAAGCGAAGCAAGGGTTCAAAGCTAACCCTCGGGTCTTTGTCTACGGAACACTCAAGGAAGGGTACGGTAACAACCGTTTGCTTTCTCACTCGAAGTTCCTTGGCGCTGCTCAAAGTGTCGGTAACTTCGTGCTTGGTAACGTAGGTTTTCCCTATGCTTTCCCTTCTGACGCAGTGCCAGAGCAGTACAAAAAGCTTTGCTTCCCTGTGGTGGGTGAGCTTTATGAGGCTGACAGTGTAGAATCTTTCCTCAGCCTTGACTTCCTAGAGGGTTACCCCTCTCACTACGACAGGCGTATCACAATGTTTGACAATGACGTCAACGCTTGGATGTACGTTCAACCTGACTGGTACAACGCACGGTATTGTGATGCGTGTACCTTAGAGAATGGAGTTTGGTCATGGCCTTGACACTAGACCGGAGCGGAAGCTTCCCTCGTGTTGCTACAAAACGTAAGACAAAAGTTTCTGTTGGCTTCGAGTGGGAGGTACCAGCAGACATAGAGGAACCAGAGTGTACCTGTTGTGAGGAAGGATACATAGACGAGGATGGTAATCGAGAGGAATACTGTTCATACTGTTGCGGGGAAGACGGCTCTAGGGTAGACCTCAACCGTGTGACAAAAGACTTCATTGAGACACACGGTTTCCGTACTCACATTGAGTGCGGCGGTACAGAGTTTGCATCTCCTGTGTTTGGTAATATCACAACAGCACGTAGGGTTGCTGGTCTCCTTAAAGGTGTGGCCTTACAGGACCGTGCCCTTGGCCCAGAGGTGGCTGACTACAATGCCTGCGGTATACACGTTCACACAGGACACACTGACTGGAACAAAGGGGTTGGTTATGAGTACTCTACTGACGTAGAGTCTGTCTATGCGCAGGTTGTCTCTATGCTAAACCGTAAGAGTTCTGCTGCTTTTGTGCTGGAGTTTTCTGGGCGGGAGAATGGTAACACACATTACCTTACTCAAGCTGTGTCTTCTTGCTGGGACTATACTGAGGGTGTTACCACACCAACGAGAGAGCAGCTCTCCTACATGAGATGTATGAAAATGGTTCGTCCCAATTGTTTTGGAAGAATAGGCACTGTTGAGTATCGTCTGTGGGATGCTGCTGAAGACAGGTTGATCCCTGCTATTGAATTTGCCCATGCCTGCACGACCTTCATCACTCGACGTAAGGATATCCCTTACCTCAAAGAGTTTAAACTGTGGCTTGACAGGCAGTCAGGGTACAAAGTTTTGAAACAAGACAACGCTTGGCGTTTACTCTAAGGAAAACCACATGACCTATGTAACACTCAAACTCGATAACTGCTTCCTCGTGTCAACAGTAAGGGATGACTGGGTACGGATTGATGGCTCACCCATTGCACCATACACTGATCGTTGGTTTCAGGACCCGGCGTTCATTGCCTCTCTTGCGACCAACACTTGGGGCTCTGTTATAGCTTTCGTAAAGAAGAACGAAGATGAACTAAGAGCGGGCATCTACACGGGATACTTTATCTCTGACCTGCTATCCACCCCGGAAGAGGTTCTCTCTAAGCCGGTGGTCAAAGTAAACCTAGGAAATATAAGGGACTCTACTTCGGTGCTCTTCACAGAACCTCAGGGGGGTGCAAAACCGTATGTACAGTATGATGGTTTCTCCAAGCAACCTAACTTTCCTCTGACAAAGAGGAGCACTGCGGTCTTCTTAAACGTATACTCCTCAGCCTACGTACGGGGTTTGAACAGTACCATGACAGCCGTTCGTACCCCTTCTCAGGTTATGAACTACACGTATCGTCCTGACTACAAGTTCATGGCTATGCCTAAGGAAAAGACAGAGTGTTTCTTTGGTCTTGAGCTGGAGGTTAACTCAAGGATTCCTTGGGACGATGTCTACCGCACAATGACAGAGGTCTTCCCTGTCCAAGAACCATTCATCTTTGCTAAGTCTGACTCCAGTATTAGCGGAGATTTTCTTAACAGTTACGAGATTGTCTCACACCCTATGTCACCCCGGCGTATGCGGGCCGAGTTCAGAATCCTGTTTACCAAACTTGAGAGACTCCTTAAGGAGAAGAACATGGTATGGGAAGAGAACTTTGACATGGTAACTAAGAGTACAGGTATACACGTCCATGTCTCTAAGACAGCGTTCACTCCTTTGTCTCGGACACACATGAAGAAGTTCATGCTCTTATGGAACACTTCAGGCTCGACGGTCTCCTCATTCACGTCTCAACTTGCCTGCCGTGAGACTAAAGGCAACCACTACATCAAACCTGCTGAGAGTTACCGTGGTCGTTCCCTTGCTTGGATGCTTCGGGAAGGTAAGAATAGTGAGCGTTACGCAGCCTGTAACGAGACACGGGAAACTGTTGAGGTCCGTGTCTTTCGTGGTCAACCTTGTCTCAAAGCTGTGTGTCACGCTATCGACACAACAGAAGCTATGCTCAAGTTTACTGAGCAGGCGTCGATGTCTCAACTGAACCGTCGCTTCCCTACCGCTTTCAAGTCTTGGTTGGGTAAACAGAACAAGAACTCTTATCGTTCCTTGAAGGAGACTCTCAAATGTGCTTAATCATAACACGAGAACCTAACGTCACTCTTGACAAAGTGAAGTTTGACACAGCTGTGTTGAACAACCCCGATGGCTGGGGTATCTCTGTACCTGACATGGAGGGACAGCTCTACACTACACGGAGTGTCACTACTGACAAGGAAGAACTCTATGATCTCTTGCACGGAGAGTTCAAGGGTGACCGCCTACTCCTTCACCTCCGGTACACTACCGCTGGTGACACAGTGTTACGTAACTCTCACCCCTTCCCTGTGCTTGAAATGGGTACGCATGGTGTTGACATGCGTGTAGCACACAATGGGACGCTCACTAAGTGGTCTCCTCCCGTTGCTGGGGCAGGTAGCTGGGAGTCTGACACTCGTCGCTTTGTACGAGGCTATGTGCGTCCCCTTATGGAGCGTATGATTAGGGGGCACTCCAGTGAGGACGTTCTGTCTGACCCCTTCGTCGATACTTTACTCGACAACCAGCTCACCAGTGCGTCTGTCCTTGCGTTCATTGATGGGTATGGCAACACAAGCGTCGTTAATGCTAAGGGTAACGGTGGTTTCACTGACGATGAAGGGACCTACTTTAGCAACAAGTACTCCCATGACCCAGGCCACCGTGTGCCTACCCCTGTGACTCACGGAGGTTCGTACAAGCCTATGGGAAAGAAGACTGGGACGACTACTACTACGGGTCGTCCCGCTACTGGGACGAAGGCTACTGTGGCCAAGAAGTACTTCACTGATTGCGTCACTCAATCCTTTATGGAGAAGTATGAGGTGGATGACCCAGCTGATCTTGCTCTAATGTCGGATGAGACTATCCAAGTACTCGTAGAGGATGAGCCTGAAGATGCTATCCTTCTTATCAAAGAACTCTTGGCTCTGCACTATCGTGAGTGTCGTGCTGTCACCTCTCTGGTAAACAATGGAGCACTTAAAGATAAGCAGATCAAAGACTTACAAGACAAACTTAATGTAAAGGCGGTGCTCTCATGCCCAACCTCCTAACCTTTGAACCTAAGACTAAACCAGAGGAAACAGCTAAGGAATATGCTAACTCTTTCGTTGACTACCTCAATGAAGACGTCTCGTTCTCTAACACACCTGACTTGCCTGTCCTACGGTATGCTAAGATCATCCCTGTCTTTATCTGGGATGAACTCAAGACCTACAAAGGTCTAGCCGAGGCAGCAAACATCACACATGATATGCACGAGACAGATCAGTACCTTGTACACAGTAAGCAGAAGTATCTTCCGTTCATCAATGCCGCTGACAAGCCGGGGTCTCATCACGACATGCTCTTGCCTTCCAGCCCTGAGTGGACTAAGGGTTTCAAGGTTAACCCTATGAAGAACATCCCCACTCGACACTTAGCGGGACGCATCATCCACGTAAACCTTGAGGCTATCCAGTCTCTCGATCGCTACTACTACAACACTTCTTTCCACGTACGTCACAAGGCTTTGTTCTGCCGCCCTCAAGGTGCGCAAGAAGAGCTGAGTGCTTGGCTGTACACTGTGCCCACTCGTAACATCACTAAGTACCTTCCTCATGAGAACACCTACGAGATGCTACGGGGCTTCAGACCTAAGCAGTGCTCAAGTAACATGGGTGGCCCTTACACAAGTACGCACCAACGTCCAACCTAAGGTATATACTCTAGGCACTATACCCTGAGTGTTATACTCTTCTAAACCTTTAAATACTTAGGGTATATACTTAAGGTATAATAAGATAGCAGACTTCTTTTGTAAGTCAAGGAGAAAAGATATGTTTCAAGTAGGAGACGAGGTAAGAAACTATTCCACAATCTACACTGTCGTGGGGGTGGTAGGTAACCGTGTAAGTGTCATTGATGAACAGGGTCAAAACACGGGGGGCACCTTCTCTATGTCTTCGTTTACCCTAGCCAAACCTAGACTAACAGGTATGACACAGTTCCTCAAAGATACGGAGAAGAAGTATGAAACACTTAGCTAAGGTATACTCTGGTGGCTCAGGTACTCTTGTCATGGTCGCCCCCTACGACCTGATGTGTGACGCAGTAAACTTCTGTGACATAAACTCTAGAGCAGGAGACAGGTGTGTGGTGAGAGAGGGGTACGAGTCCTTGACAGGTACCGAAGAGTACACTACTATTGTAACTTGGATAAAAGAAAAGGAGAACAAGTATGTCTGACATGGAACCTACAAGATTAAACACCTACACTATCGAGAGTATAAACCTACGTATCAAGCACGGGGTGACAGCTCAAACACTGCGCGATGAAGGTGTATGGGAGGGGCACATCAGCATGGCTCTGCACCTAGCAGACAAACCTTCTGCTGAAGAGCACCTTGCCTACCAAGAGGAGGGCTAAGATGGACGGAGCGTTGACACCCCTCAGTCTAGACGTATGAAGTATGTCAAAGAGTACACAGCTAACGGTAAGAAAGTATGGCGGTTCAACTGCCCAAAGGATGTAGCTGCTGCTGGGGTTACCAAGTCTCAGACCTTCGAGGATGGACGCATAGCTCGCTTTGAGTTACCACGGTTAGTCCTCCTCGTTGGACAGTACCGCAAGGGTGACATCAAGGAAGGCACGGTGGGTGTGCACTCTCTCATGGTTCACCTGCTCAACCACTATTTACGTACTGATTACTTCAGGCAGCTGGCTGGTTCCTCTCAGAAACAATACGAGTCTGTCTTAGGATTATGTCTCTCCACTAGCGTCGGCAGCAAGACCTTTGGTGACATCAAGGTGACAGAGGTAGACGCTAAGCTATGCCGTGACCTCTACACTAAGTGGACCGAGCAAGGGTCTGTCTCCACAGCTAACACCAAGGCACGTATCTTGTCAGTGTTGTTGAACTACGCAGTGAGCATTGAGCTACTCGTTAACAACCCAATGGCTAAGGTACGGAAGCTGAAGCATGAACCTACCACACGTATATGGACACAAGGAGAGGTAGAGAAGTTGCTTGAGGTAGGGTACCAAGGGTTTGCCCTAAGGAACATCGCCCTGCTAGCTCACATGTGCTATGAGTACGCACAGAGGCCTGTTGATATCTCCCTTCTTACATGGGAGCAGGTAGACTTTGATACTAACTGTATCACTATACGTCAGACTAAGCGTGGTGCTACTGTCCACCTCCCTATTGAAGAACCACTGTGTACCATGCTGTTAACACAACAAGACGAGTGGGGTTTCCAAAAGTATGTCGTCCCTCACCAGACGCCAAGAGGTTCAGTGTACCACCCGATGAGCAGAGCAGAGATGAACACACAGTTTGTTACTCTCCGGGACACAGCAGGACTGCACCCCGATCTACAACTGGGCCTGCTACGTAAGACCGCTATATCGGAGTTGGTTCAGGCTGGAGTTGACGCGGTAGGTATCATGCAAGTTACAGGGCATAAGAGCATACAGAGTTTAAACCCCTACATGGTCAACACCTTAAAAGGTTCTTCGTCAGCGTTGTCAGCAAGGACAGGTAGGAAGACACCTAAGTAATCTTGACTTTATAACAGTCTTACTGTATAACTAGGGAGACCTACTATATAGGAGAACAGTATGGATAGTAAAGTTTGTCTAACATGTAAAGAAGAGTTACCAGTAGACAGTTTCTACACACGCAAGTATTCAAAAGACTCAGGCTCAGTTCCCTTTGGGGAGTGTAAGACGTGCGCTAATGTGAGGGCTACTAAAAATAGAAAGAGCAGACGTGCTAAAAAACCTAAAGAGTTCTACGAAAAGGAACGTAACTACGGTAAGAAACACTACGCAGCTAACAGAGACGTATACAGGAGCCAAAACCTCAAGTCACTTTACGGGATAACACTTGAAGACTGGTACAGAATGTATGAGGAGCAAGACGGTAAGTGTGACATCTGTCAGAAAGACTTCCCTAAGGAAAGACAGAGGTGTAACTCTAAGTCTCTTGCTGTCGATCACTGCCACGACACAGGTAAGGTTAGGTCTTTACTCTGTGTGAACTGCAACATGGCTATCGGAGGTCTACGACACGATGAAAGTTTAGTTAAGAAAGCTCTTGCGTACTTAGTAAAACATAAATAAGGAAAGAACTATGGAAATTATCATCTCTATCATCATCATCTGGCTTACTCTTGGAGCTTTACATCTGCCTCTAACCAAGTACTGGTGGACAGATGTCCTCGACTACACTAAGGAAGACCAGCGTTTTGTTAGATGGGCTGTCCTTCTTGGGCCTTTTGCTTTAATATCAGGTATGATTCTTGTCTTACCTCTCTTTTTAAAACCTCGCTTTGAAGACCGCACTATCATTACAAAGCGGAGAACAAAATGACTGACCTTGATAAGAAAAGACTACTGCTCCTTGCCTCAGGGAGTGCCGACCACAAGAGACACTACTCAAAATACTGTGAGTTGTCACGAGAGGGGTTGACAAGTTGGGCTTTAGGTCATGCGTACCTCACACTGACTGGTCAGCGAGAGTTAGAAAGATTGCAAGGAGAACAAGATGACTAATGTAAAAGATGAAGCTCTGGAAGTATTCATGTTAAATAATACAACAGAAGACACACCCTGCCGCAGCCTTATAACAAAAGCATTCAAAGAGGGATGGAAGGCACGTAAGAAATCTGAGTACGAGGAAACAGAGTACATCCGCAAGGATACCTACGGCGCAGTGGTTGCTGACCTTGAGGAAGTAAGGGAAGAGTTAACCTGGGAATATGACACAGGTCACCTTATAAGATCAGCCGCAGACCGTATCACCGAACAGGCGGCTGAGATTGAACGGCTGCGCGATGCTTTGAACCGCATCGTTTCAGCGTCTGATTATTACTGTAGAGAAAACACCGATCATGAAGCGATGACACTCGCCTATGCCCACAAATCGACAGGACACATCGCCCGCGCCGGTCTCAAGGAGTAATATGAAACAAAGCACACCCCCAATTAAGACACACCGTACCTGCCCCTCGTGTGGTGCAGGGGGTAGCTACTCAGTGTGGGCTAACGGTGCTGGCTATTGCCACTCCTGTGACAAGTCCTCACGAGGCGAAGCTACCCATGAGAAACAAGTAGAACGAAAGGAACCAAGCCCTATGACAACAGACCTAACCCTTAAGTACCACCCTATGCGAGGCGTAGATGGTGACGTAGAGAAGTTCTACGGGGTACAGACAGGTATGTCTGAGAGTGGTGACCCAGTCACCAGAGTATACCCTTACCCTCACCGACCCAAGACACGTATCCTACCCAAAGACTTCTCTAAGAACTATGGGTTTACCAACGATTACCTCTTTGGTATGGACAAGTTTAACGCAGGTAGCTCTAAGTACCTGACGATTACTGAAGGGGAGGAAGATGCTCTTGCTGCTTACCAACTGTTAGGCAAGACTTTCCCTGTTGTATCCCTACCTTCTGCTGGTTCAGTCAAGTCTGTCCTCCAGAATAAAGAAGCATACAACTACATCAAAGCTTTCTCTGCTATCATCCTCGCTACTGATAACGACGAGGCAGGTAACAAGAGTGCAGAGATTCTCCAACGTGCATTCCCAGGACGGTGCTACCGTGTGAACATGTCTACCCACAAGGATGCCTCGGCATACCTACAGGCTGGTCACGGTTCAGACTTCAAGTATGCTTGGATCAATCGTCAGAAGTACGTACCTGACAATGTGTTCAACACGACAGACCAGTTCGAGAAGATTATCCGTGACGACAAAGGCTCTATGTATATCCCAACAGGTATCAAAGACCTTGACTCACGGTTGCTTGGGCTTATGCAGGGTCACTTTACTGTGTTTACTGCACCAGAGGGCGTTGGCAAGCAACTACCGAACACGACCCTTATACCTACACCTACTGGGTTTCAGACTATGGGAGGGTTAAAATTGGGGGATGAGGTTGTAGGTGGTGATGGTAAACCAACTAAAATTACGTACATCACGGAGACACAGCACAACGTACCTTGCTTTGAGCTTACGTTTTCTGACGGCACAACGCAGGTAGCTGGTGGCCCACACAGGTGGGGTGTTGTTAACACTGACGGCAAGTATAAGGTTAAGACTACTGACGAGATTATTGAGGAAGGCGTAACCCGTGGAGACGGTGTAGCATTGTACTCTGTCCCTATCTGTCAACCTCTTGTCCTGCCTACTGCTGATCTAGTCCTCGATCCTTACTCATTTGGACTTTGGCTTGGGGATGGAAACTCCTGCAGCCGTGGTATTACAGTGGGGTACACTGACCGAGAAGTCTTTGAGACTCTTACTGATGTTGAAAGATGTGTAGAGTATCCAGCAGGTGTGACTTACTACTTGAATACACTAAGCCATAAAGACCTTGTGTCTGAAGGAGTCTTAAAGAATAAACATATCCCAGAGGACTACCTTCGGGGTTCTATTGAACAACGTACCCGTCTATTGCACGGTATGATGGATAGCGACGGGGGCACACAGGGTTCTGGTTGTGAGTTCTATACTTCAAGTGCCCAGCTACGGGATGACTTCCTTGAGCTTGCCCGTAGTCTTGGCTACAAGTGTCGAGTACGTTCTAAGCAGAGTAAACTGTACGGTGTCCCTAAGAAGATAGCATACACTGTTTGGTTCTTAGCTCACGGTGATCGACCCATCTTTAAGTATCCCCGTAAACAGGATAAGGTTGTCTACTGTAAGACACGACGAGCAACACACAAGACTATCCGAAGCATTGTACCTGTGGAATCAGTACCTTCACGTTGCTTGACAGTTGACAATGAGGATCACTTGTTCCTCTGTGGTGAGGCCTATACTGTGACGCATAACACAGAGCTTATGCGTAAGCTGGAGTATAACCTCTTGGCTAACCACCCTACTATTCCTATCGCTATCATGCACCTTGAGGAAACAAAGAAGCGTAGTCTCCTAGGTCTTGCATCATATTTCTTAAACAAAGATGTGACACTACAGGACACAGAGACAATCACTAACGATAGGGGTGACGAGGAGATTGTATACCTCCCGAGTTACAAGGGTACCTCAGAGGACGAAGTGCTACAGGCTATCAAAGAGTTTACTGATCGTGAAAACTTCTATCAGTTTACCCTAAGTGTAGACGATGACCCTATGTCTATCCTCGAACAGATCAGGTACTTTGCTGAGGTGTGTGGCTGTCGGTACGTGTTCTTTGAACCTATCCAAGACCTAGCCTACTCACGGCAGAGTGAATCAAGTATCGAGGGATGGCTCAGTGAGCTGTCTACTAAGCTTGCCCGTCTTGCCACTGAGCTAGGGGTAGGTATCGTGTCTATTGCTCACGAGAATGACGATGGGCAGATACGTGACTGCCGTATGATTGGTAAGCGAGCCAGTGTTGTCATCAAGTTAAGCCGTGATAAGCTTGCCGCTGATGAGGAGACTAAGAACACAACACAGCTTCTTGTAGATAAGAACCGACCCGTCGGGCCAACAGGCTTCGGAGGTATGCTAGAATTTCACCCCGAATCTTTCACACTTTCAGAAAAGGAATTTTAGAATGTGTAAAGAAAGTGTACCTTCGGAAAAACAACTCTTGCTGATGATTAAAAACTTTAGGTTAGAGGAGGATGGCAAGCTTTACTGGAAAGTATCCCCAGTGCACAACGCAACTGTAGGTTCTGAAGCAGGTACGTATAGAAAGGGTTACAGGTCTGTTAAGATTAAAGGTACGCAGTTTTACACACACAGAGTAGTGTGGTACTTGAGGTACAGCGAATGGCCAAGTGACCAGATTGATCACATAAACGGTGTAAAGGATGACAACAGAGTAGAAAATCTAAGAGTGGTGTCGCCGGGTTTAAACCAAAGGTCTTACTGCAAGCCCAGAGGAGGGTACTCGAAGTACCGAGGAGTTTCTTATCATAAAAGTATGTCTAAGTGGATAGCCCAGGTAAGGTATGAAGGTAAACTCCTATACTTAGGTGCCTACGACAGCGATAAAAAAGCAGCTCTAAGGTATAACGAAGCCGCCTTAGAACTGGGGTTTAACAAAGAGGCTTTAAACATGCTATCAGAGAAGGAGTTCTAATGGACAACTACCCACAGAAACCACCCAGCTTAACCGCCTACCTAAACATTCGTAAAGTAAAATGCTTTGGGTATAAAGTGGGCGACCTCTCAACGATGACTGTTTACTGGAACCCCACCACGTGTAAACAAGAAATAGGTTTTGTAAAGGAGTAGGACATGACCCTAGTAGTAGTCTCGGATTGCGAAACAGATGGGCTAGACCCTGACAACCTGTGGTGTGTGGTCAATAAAGAACTTGGAGCTAAGTCCTACAAAACGTGGGACTTCAACTCAGGGTATGAAACCTTCATTGACTACGCAAAGACAGTAGACCGCTGGGTATTCCACAACGGTATAAGCTATGATGGTCCCGTGATAAACAAACTACTCGGGTCCACCGTGATTGATCCCTTTAAAATCTGTGATACTTTTGTTGTGTCCCGCCTTGTTAACTACATGGGGTACAACGGTCACGGACTAGATGAGATCGGTATCTCCCTTGGGCAGCCTAAGACAGTCTTCAATGACTGGGAGAAGTACACACCAGAGATGTTGTCCTACTGTAAGGATGACGTAGACCTAGGCACAAAGATATACAATAAGTACAAGAAGTATATCGACGACCCTGCTTGGGCTATGTCTATGGAGACTGAGCACCGGATGGCTATGTTGTGTAAGAAGATGCACGACAATGGTTTCAAGTTCAACCTTCAGTTAGCTAACGAAGTCCTACCTCAGATACAAGACAGACTTGACGAACTTAGCGCAGGGATGCAACGTGCTTTCCCACCTGAGCTTAAGGAGGTTCACCGTATCCAGTACCGTACTAAGGCAGACGGTGAGCTCTACGCTACCACAGCTAACGCTATGGATAACTTCCCTAAGACTGTGATCGACGGTGATGAGCTGGTGTGTTTCGATTGGGTATCGTTTAACCCTGGGTCACACCTGGATCGTATCGATAAACTCTGGGATGCAGGGTGGAGCCCTACTGAGAAGTCTAAGGCACACTATAAGTTCTCTCAACGGGGTGCAGTAGGTGACAAGTGGGGTAAGAAAGTCCTTACTCAGGAGACGTATGACGCTAAGAAGGAAGAGTTCGAACACTACGGCTGGACGGTAAGCGATGAGAACCTTGAGACACTCCCAAGCACAGCCCCTCAGGGTGCTCGTGACCTTGCTGAGTGGTTGTGCCTCAACGGTAGACTAAAGCCACTAGAGGAGCGTATCAGGGAGTGTGAGAGGGACGGACGTATCCGCACTAACTTCTGGCATATCGGGGCATGGACCCACCGTATGTCCCACTCGTCTCCTAACCTAGCTAATATCTCCTCACCATTTCAGGGGGAAGTAGTCACTGCTGTTGACCTTGTTAAGGAGAGGTTCGACGGTCAACTACGTGCTATGTTTACAGTGGACGAAGGCAACTGGCTAGTAGGTACAGACGCTGAGTCTATCCAGCTACGTATCCTAGCTCACTACCTAAAGAACGACGAGTACGTTAAGGCTATCACTGAAGGGAGGAAAGAAGATGGAACAGATATCCACAACGTTAACCGTGCAGCACTCGGACTTGAGCACCTTACTCGGGACCACGCCAAAACTTTTATCTTAAAGCTAGGATAACTTAGGGGTAACCCTTCGATTAAAACCTCGTGAACTCAGGGGAGGCCTCTAGTAGGTAATCCTGAGCCAAGCTAAGTAAACAAAAAGCTATTGATTACTTAGAAGGTGCAACGACTATCGAAAGCACATCGAAAGATGGAAGTTAGTAGAGTACACCCAAGTGGGTGGAAGCGCGAGGCTCCTGCTGTAAGCAGGATGATGATATAGTCTAGTCTATGCGGCGACGTGTAGCAGTTCATAAGAGAACGGGCTGAGCTTAACGAACTCAGTTGAATAAAAACGATGCTTGGCTACTCGGAGCAGGAAACGGCAAGGTCGCTAGAATCTTGGGCTGTACAACACGACAGGCGAAGGGGGCGGTGGATTCTTTCGTTGACCGTACCAAGGGACTTGGGAAACTTAAATCAGGACTTATCCGTAGGGATGCAGCCCGAGGTTTCTTTGAAGGTTTCGACGGTAGAAAAGTTATCTGTCCCTCAGAGTACTTAATGTTAGCAGGTTATCTGCAGAATGGAGAGGCTGTAATCATGAAGAGAGCCAACTGGCTATGGGACAAGTGGTGCACAGAGGATGGCTTGAACTTCAAGCAAGTCAATCTTGTTCACGATGAATTTCAAACAGAAGTTTGTGGGACGTATGAAGAGGCAGAAAGAGTAGGTTACCTGCAGTGTAAATCTCTTGTAGCTACAGGAGAAGAACTCGGATTGTTTTGCCCCATGTCTGGTGAGACACGTATAGGGAGGTCTTGGCTTGAAACCCACTGATAAACGGTGTAAGCATTGTAAGAAGTATAAACCAGCAACCTTTGACTTCTTCTTTAGGAAAAAATCTGCTAAGGATGGTTACGCCACAGACTGTAAAGTGTGTCACGTAGCTAAGAACAAGGCAAACCCCAGCTTTGTAACACAACAGAGAAAGTCATGGTTAAAAACTAAGTATGGCATCACCCTTGAGGACTACGATAGGATGTACAAAAAACAGGAAGGACTATGCGGATGTTGTGGTGAGCCTAATAAAGAGACCTACCTCTGCGTTGATCACTGTCACTCTACTAAAGAAGTAAGAGGTTTGTTATGTCGTATGTGTAACAAGAGTATTGGCAGCCTTGGAGACACAGTTGAAGGACTGCAGAAAGCTATAGACTACCTAGAGAAACACACACACTAAGGAGAACACAATGGAATTTAACTATGAAGATAGCGGTGTAGAATTTAAGTCTTGGCCTAAGATACCGAGGGACAAAGGTAACATCATCACTATTACTGAAAAGATTGACGGTACAAACGCTTGTGTTATTGTGCAAGACGGAGAACTTGTAGGTATTCAATCACGTAACCGTTTGATTAAACCTGGTGATGATAACATGGGGTTTGCCTCCTGGGTTATGCAGAACAAGGAGGGACTAGAGAGCCTTGGTGACGGGTATCACTATGGTGAGTGGGCTGGTCCTGGTATCCAGAAGAATCCTCATATGTTGGAGAACAAGACGTTCTACTTGTTCAACACATTCAGACCACACGAGTCTCTACCTGAGTGTGTCCAACAGGTTGGTATCTTGTACCAAGGTGTGTACTCTAAGGAGATTATAGAGGACTGCATGAGTACCCTTTGGTCTTGTGCTGGTTCTGCAGGTTACATCCCAGAAGGAGTTATCGTTTACTTTCATGACACACGCACCTACATGAAGGATACCTTTGCAAACCGTAAGGGCAAATGGAACTCTTAACACACTAAGGAGAACAAGGTGACACACGAGGATAGACTACAAAAAGCTAGGCTAGACTGGGACAAAGCTTATGACGCTATTGATGTCCCCTACTTTGAGGGCTACGAAGAGCTACACAAGGAATACCTCAGAGCTAGTAGGGTTTTATCAGAATGCAAAGCTTTATACTTGACACAACCCCAAGACTAACTTACTATTAACGTATGGAAACAAAGATAGCTATAAGGATTAACACATGGCATCCACTACTCAATACATCACAGGCACAGCAATGTGGGCAAAAGTATTCGCTCATAACAAAGACAAGAACGAAGACTTCCACGGACCAGGGGGTGCCTACGTTGTAGACCTCATCGTTGACAAGGAAGAGCTTGATAGTTTCGTATCTACTGGTGCTCGTACTACACCTAAAACTACCGATGAAGGTATGTCCATCAAGTTCAAACGTAAGCATACTCACCCCACTATCCCTGCCTTTGGTGGTCCACCTCAGGTTGTTGATGCAGACAAGCAAGCATGGGACGGTACCTTGATTGGCAACGGTTCTACACTTGAGATTGCATACACAGTGTACGACACTAAGCTTGGTAAAGGTACTCGCATGGAAGGTGTTCGAGTTATTGAACACATCGAGTTACCACCTATGGAAGGTGACTCTGGTGTTGCCAAGCTGCCGTTCTAATGGAGAAAATAATCCTAGACTGCGGTCCAGAACTAATGGGGGCGGCGTTAAACGCTGTCTTCCAAGTCCAACTCCAGAACCCTGACCAACAGGTAGGCTCTGAGTTTGCTATCAACACACAGGTTAACGGTGTCTCAATGGATGTCATTCGTAACCTCAACTCATACACAATTAGGGAACCATACTAATGACTAATAAACCAAGCTATGCAGCACAGATGATGATGCAACTAGACACCACTGTAACACTACGCCTTATCACGGTACTGGAGGATATCGAGGCAGGTAACGACCCTGCTCACATCCCCTTCTATGACTCCCTCAATGAGACCTTGTCCTTCATGCTTAAGCCTGCGGAGCTAGAGCGATTGTCTACCCGTGATATTAACCCTGCGTGGCTCACTACTGTGGCTAACCAAGTTGAAGACGCAGAGGTGGTCACTGAGGATGTCTAAAGATATCTCAACACTTATCCCTGATATCATGAAGGTGGTTGACGGGGAAGGGGGGTGGGACGAGACGATCACTAAGTACCTTGCAGATACAATCTCTGAGGTAGCTAGTGAACGTTTCGGTGGTGTACCGGAGAAGCCTAGGGATACCCTTAGTCTCTCCGGTATCGGCAAACCCTGCGAACGCCAGCTGTGGTCCAAGGTAAACGAGCCTGACCAACAGGAAGTAATCAACGCTGAACTCAAGGGTACGTTCTTCTATGGTGATCTACTGGAAGCCCTAGTGATTGCCCTTGCTAAGGCAGCAGGCCACGACGTACAAGGAGAGCAAGATGTTCTCTACGTTAACGGTATCAAGGGTCACCGTGACTGTGTTATTGACGGGTGGCTTGTTGACGTTAAGTCTGCTAGTGACTTCTCCTTCGAGAAGTTTAAGCGCGGAGACCTAGCCTCTAACGATCCCTTCGGTTACTGCAGTCAGCTCAGCTCCTACCTCTACGCTGGTCAAGACGATCCACTGGTTACCGAGAAGAACAAGGCAGCTTTTCTTGTCATCAAGAAGAACCGCTTCGAGTTGTGTCTCGACGTACACGACTTCACTACTCGTCTACCTCACAAGGAGGCAGAGGTACAGCACAAGAAGGACATGGTACGTGGCCCTATGCCACCCATCCCTGACGTTGCTGCACCTATCCCACAGTCAAAGACTTCACCTAATATGAAGTTGTCAACGCTGTGTACTTACTGCTTCCGTAAGAAGAAGTGCTACCCTGGTCTACGTACTTTCATGTACTCAGGTGGGCCATCACACCTTACTTACGTAGGTAAAGAACCACAGGTGCCAGAGATTGACAAGGAGATTTGGTGATGAAAGTAGAGTACCAGTACGACCAAGACCCTAGGTACGGATGGGCTTCTATAACTGTAGACGACAGTAAGCAAGAGCTAATTGTTATGCACAGTACATCCGGTGGGTCTAGAGGTTTTTACTACGATGGTGAGTCTTTTACTCCAACCTGTATTTGCTCTGCTCACGAACTTTCTGAGTGCGCTTGTGAAGGAGTTAGCTGGGGAGATACGTATGACTAGAATAACAACGTCTAGTGCCAAGGCCAAGGGACGAAAACTTCAAAAGCTTGTACGAGATAAGCTCATAGCTCTGCTTACTCCTCGGGGTATAGTAGAGGATGACGTTAAGTCTACTGGTATGGGGCAAGGAGGAGAAGACGTACAGCTTTCCCCTGCTGCCCGTAAGTACATGCCAGTTAGCATCGAGTGTAAGAGCTACGCTAAGTTTGCGGTCTACGGTCCTTACGAACAGGCAGAGAAAGCCTCTGGTTCATACGAACCACTCCTTGTTATCCGAGGAGATAGAAAGAAACCACTCGCTGTTGTATCTCTGGACTACTACCTGTCCCTAGAGGGATGGCGCATAGTAGGAGAACACGATGAGTAAAAGTAAAGTCACGCTTGTATTCAGCTGCGCACATGCTGACCCTAGTGCAAGTAACGAACGCTTTGATTGGTTGGGTAAGTTTATCTACGACCTCAAGCCTGACATGGTTATCGACTTAGGTGACGGTGCAGACATGCGCAGTTTAAACATGTATGACAAAGGAAAACCCACGGCTATTATAGCCCAGAATTACGAGGCGGATATTGATGTCTACAACGACTCCCAAGAAAGACTCCGACACCAATACCGCTACCACCGCAAAGGGAAACCCACATGGATTGGCTTTGAGGGAAACCATGAGCATCGAATCGAAACGGCTCTCTCCTCTGACCCACGTCTTGAGGGATCAAAGTACGGGATTTCCTTTAGCCATCTTCAAACAGACAAGTACTTCAACGAGTACCACCGGTACGCAAACTCTGCCCCCGCTATCGCTAATTACGATGGTGTGGACTACGCTCACTACTTTGCTTCTGGTAACTCTGGCCGTGCTTTGTCTGGTATTCACCACGCTTATGGACTCCTCCAGGCTAGAAATGTTTCTTCTACCTGTGGTCATAGTCACCTTAGGTCTATGTACTTTAAGGATGGTGTTCGTTCTTCGGGGATTATTGCTTCTGTCGTCGGCTGCTACAAAGGGAAAGAAGAATCCTGGGCTGGTCAGTCGAACAGTATGTGGGCTAAAGGTGTCATGGTTAAGCGGGAAGTAGAAGACGGTATGTATGACCCACAGTGGGTCTCGATGAAAGCTTTAAAGAAAGAGTACTCATGAACATTGAAGTAAACCTAAATCTAACGATTGATCCTGATGCTAACTTCCTAGAGTGTGACGAACAGTCTACCCTAGAGGTGCTGATGGACACCATCAAGACAGCGTTCTACGAGATTGATGACATCAAGTTAACCTACATCGAACTGGAGAAGACTTGAGCCTATGGGTTGAAGTATACGTTGGAAGTAAAAAGAGCAGGATACTCGTAGCAGAGTCTGTTGCACACAATGTTTCCAACCTAGAGGATACATCTGACTACACTTTTACCAACACAGAGTTTGGAGCAGCACACCTAGGTATCCCCCCGTCAGAGACTAGGGGTGCAGTCAAAGGACACAACAGGTTATCCTCTGTATGGAAACTTGTACACAAAATCACAGGAGAAACAACATGACACAGATGACATTCCTACCCCCCACCATTGCCGACATGGTTGAAGAGTATGCTACTGCTGCTAACCAACCGATACTCAAGGGACGTTATGCTACTGCTATTCAAGAGGAGTATGGAGAGTGGCGGGACGAAGTAAACGTAAGGGACCACAACCCTAAGGCAGAACTAAAAGAACTCTCTGACTTGGTGTACGTTTGTTATGCTCGTGCTCGGGAGATGGGTTACAAGTTAGATGAAGCAGTAGCCCTAGTACACAAGAATAACATGGGACGTATGTATCAGCCTGACGGTACGATCTTACGTAGAGAAGATGGTAAGATTATTAAGAACCCAGAGTATCCTCGAGTATACCTAGGGGACTTAGTATGAGAACTGAGGATATGTCTAAGGTTAGTATTGACATAGATGCACTAGACGCTATCACAGTGGAGGGATTAAAAGATATCTACCGACTAGCACACTACTTCGAGGAGACTAAGGAGTGTCTAGCAGTATTAGTAGTCCTGGAGTACATGCTGTCAACAAAAGATTACAAACAGTTTCTAGATAAACTAGACGAAAAGGAAGTATAGTATATGAGTAACTACCTACCAACAGATTATCAAACATTCATTGCCACATCTCGCTACAGTCGGTGGCTAGAAGATAAACAACGACGAGAGACATGGGGAGAGACAGTATCCCGTTACATTACTAACGTAATTCCAGATGGGTTTGATCATCCAACAACACATCAACTAGAGCAGGCTATCCTGTCTCTCGAAGTGATGCCCAGTATGCGTGGTTTGATGACAGCAGGTGGTGCTATGGAGCGTGACAACACCTGTCTGTATAACTGCGCGTATACACCAGTAGAGAAGCCAACAGACTTCGACAAGGCTATGTTTATCCTCCTCTGTGGCACAGGTGTAGGGTTCTCAGTTGAACGACAGTATGTCTCCAAGCTTCCTACTGTACCTAGTGAGTTTACTCAGAGCTCAGCGACTATCGTTGTGGCTGACAGTAAGGAAGGCTGGGCCAAAGCTCTCCGTAAAGTTATCAAGGCTCTGTACGAAGGTGTTCTACCCACCTGGGATGTATCCAACGTACGCCCTGCTGGTGCTAAGCTTAAGACCTTTGGTGGTCGTGCCTCTGGACCTGCTCCTTTGGTTGAGCTCTTCAACTTTGTCACTGCTGTATTCAAGGGGGCACAAGGCCGTAAGCTCTCCTCTATTGAGTGTCACGACATCATGTGTAAGATTGGTGAAGTGGTAGTAGTCGGGGGTGTTCGTCGCTCTGCAATGATCTCTCTGTCTAACCTGTCTGATGACCGTATGCGTCACGCTAAGTCAGGTAGCTGGTGGGAGACCTCAGGTCACCGTGCTCTGGCTAACAACTCTGTGTGCTACACTGAGAAGCCTGACATGGAGACATACATTCGTGAGTGGTCTTCCCTAATCGAGAGTAAGTCTGGTGAGCGTGGTGTATTTAACCGTGTGGCTAGTAAGGCTCAGGCAGCTAAGAATGGACGACGTGACCCTAACTGGGAGTTTGGTACCAACCCTTGCTCTGAGATTATCCTTCGCCCACGACAATTTTGCAATCTGACGGAGTGTGTCATTCGTGCAACAGATAGCATTGACGACATCGAACGTAAGGTACGTCTAGCTACTATCCTTGGTACTGTCCAGTCTACCTACACTAGCTTCCCCTACTTGGGTGCTGAGTGGGAGGCTAACACCAAGGAAGAACGACTGCTTGGTGTATCGCTAACAGGGATCATGGACAACCCGTTGATGACCCTGAAGAACAAAGGACTGGAGAAGACTCTTGAGCATCTTCGTAGTGTCGCTGTTACTACTAACGCTGAATGGTCTGTTATCCTGGGTGTTCCTCAAAGTACTGCGATCACCTGCGTCAAACCATCGGGCACGGTATCTCAGCTTGTGGATAGTGCTTCAGGTATCCATCCTCGCCACAGCGAGTATTATATCCGTACCGTCCGAGGCGATAACAAAGACCCTCTGACACAGTTCATGGCTGATGCAGGTATCCCAATGGAACCCTGTGTTATGAAGCCTGACACTACGTCAGTCTTTAGCTTCCCTGTTAAGTCTCCTAACAAGTGCGTCACTCGTGATGACCTCACTGCCGTAGAACAGATGGAGACATGGCTTGCTTACCAACGTCACTGGTGTGAGCACAAACCCTCTATCACTGTCACTGTTCGTGATGAGGAGTGGATGGAAGTAGGTGCCTTTGTGTACAAACACTTTGATGAGATGTCAGGTGTATCCTTCTTACCTCACTCTGATCACACATACCAGCAAGCTCCATACCAGGAGATTGACAAGGCAACCTACGAGGAAGCATTAGCTCTCATGCCTAAGTCTATCGACTGGACTAAGCTAACAGACTACGAACTGGAAGACACTACCAAAGGTTCCAGTACTTTTGCATGTTCTGGCGGCACATGCGAGATTGTGGACTTGACGTAGCCCTCTAAGTACTTTACTATTACGGTATACCTAGCCTCTGGAATAACCCGGAGGAGATCACTAGGCTAACGCCTTGCTCTGTCTCCTTTGACGAGTGTTTAAACCAAGGTGTGACACCTGAGCATGTGTAAAAACTGCTCGCCTAATTGAAACTACATCGAGGAATACACGATGAAAGTAACTTACAAGGATCACATGGGGTCTGACTTACTAGGTAGTCTATGTTATAACTAGACCATCAGAAGGAGAAGTAATATGATTTGTCAGGGTTGCAAGGTAGATAAACCAAAAGAAGAGTTCCCCGCTAGAAACGATAGGTCTGGTAGGTTACGCCCGTACTGTAAAGTGTGCGCTGCTGACGCACAAAGAGCAAGGTACGAAAGCCACAGAACAACTAAACCCTTTAAACACAGGTGTACGAGGGCTAAAACAAGGGCGGGAAGTCTAGACGTTCCTTTTGACTTAACATCAGAATACCTTGAGAGTATCTGGACAGGCAGGTGCCCTGTTCTAGACCTCCCTTTAAGCCTGTACACAGACAGAAAAGATGAGCTTGCGGCAGAACTAGACAGGTATCTACCTGAACTAGGGTATGTACAGGGCAATGTAAATTGGCTATCCCGCAAGGCTAACCGTATTAAAAGCAATAGCTCAATAGAAGTACATGAAAGAATGTTAACCTGGATGAAGGACGTAAGAGATGGAAGTTAAATACCTTGAGCATATGGGCAGTGATTTGGCCTGTGTTAACGCAGCACGAGTAAGCTTCTCTAGCGAAAGTGACTGGGAATATAACCAGAATGATGCTGGTGTTGATCTTACCGACCCAAAGCTAGGCAAGAGAGACACACACCTCATCAAGTTCCTAGCTCGTGGTTGTACCACTAAGGACTGGGAGGAGCTTGTCGAGGAGATCACAACCTGCGGGGAACGGCAGAGCTTTGATGACTTTGCGTGTTACCCTGTTACAAAAGGAGAGTGCAGGGAGTTAGACAGAGAACTGCGTAAACTGCTCAACCACGTTAAGCGTATGCCTTGTCACTGGGTACCATTCGCTAACGGTGGTCAGATCAAGTTACACTTCAAGGTTCCACTCTTTGTTGCTCGTCAACTGCAGAAACACACAGCAGGGTTTAATCCTTGGTCTGAAGTGTCTCGTCGTTACGTAGACAGTGACCCAGAGTTCTATACTCCTGAGGTATGGCGAGGACGTAGTGCTGACAAGAAGCAGGGGTCTTCTGGCGTTGTCGAAGGGATTCTTGAGTTAGAAGACGGCCCTTACTTTACACCAGAAGACGGGTATGGCTTATGTAAAGAAATGTACGAAATGCTGTTATTAAAGATGGTAGCCCCTGAGCAAGCCCGTATGGTCCTCCCTCAGTCAATGTACACAGAGTTTGTATGGTCAGGTAATCTCTATGCTTGGGCATCGTTGTACAACACTCGTTCATGGGGCGACAGCCAAGCAGAGACAGCACAGGTAGCGGAGCAGATCAAGGCTATTGTCGAACCATTGTTCCCTGTAAGCTGGGGGAGTCTTACGCAATGAGCTGGTATGCCTACGAACCTAAGTCTGTCACAGTGTTTGAATCTGATGACGTTAGGGAAACTAAAGTTTTACGAAGTGACGGAGAGTACTTTAGGCTAGAGACTAAGAAGGAACCTATAGGGTTCTTATTGAAAAGCAAGAAGGAGTTTACACAATGAGTAAGTACAACCCAGTAAGTAAACCTTCTCACTACAACCAAGGGGACGGCATCGAGTGTATTACCTATATCAAGCAAGTCCTTGGTCCGGAGGGATTCGTAGCATACTGCCGTGGCAACCTCATTAAGTACAACCACCGAGCGATGTACAAAGGTAACCCCACAGAGGACATGGCTAAGGCACAACAGTACCTAGAGTGGGCCAACGAAACACTAAAGGAGATTTACAAGTAATGGCACAGCAAAAAGCAAAGCCAAAGACTACTCGTGTTGTAACTAAACATGACGCAAACAAGAAGACCATTAGTATCCTACCTAAGACTGAGAAGCAAGGAGAATACATCAAGGCTCTCCTAGCGGCAGACCAAGTGGTAGTCTTCGGGCCTAGTGGTACAGGTAAGACCTTTGTTGTGTCATCCATTGCTGCCTCTCTCTACCATTCTAAGCAGATCAACAAGATAGTCATCACACGTCCTCACGTAGCTGTGGGTGAAAAGCTTGGGTTCCTGCCTGGCGACCTTAGGGAGAAGTGTGAGCCTTGGGCTCTGCCAGTCTTAGATGTACTGGACAAGCACCTAGGGAAAGGTACAGTTGACACAGGCATGAAGAACGGCAACCTAGAGGTTGCACCTATGGCCTTGATGCGTGGCCGTTCCTTTGAGAATGCCTTTATCATCTGTGACGAAGCCCAGAACATTACCTTCCATGAACTTAAGATGTTACTCACCCGTGTAGGTGAAGGCTCCAAGCTGGTGCTCAACGGTGACATCATGCAGTCTGACCTTAGGGAGGGCGATGGGCTTACTAAGGTACTTGCTCTTATCAACAAGTACGACATGCCTATCCCCATCATTGAGTTCAGTGTTGGTGATATCGTGCGGAGTAACATGACTAAGATGTGGGTAGAAACGTTTATCAAGGAAGGTGTATAATGTTTAAACCTGAGGAGATACATACCCGTGTTATTGACCAGAGGATAGGAATGGGTATTGGTGGTGTGGATACGGTTATACGTGTGATACACATCCCAAGCGGAATACTTATTGAGGTTCCCCGTGTTTCGTCCTCACAGTACTACGACCGTGAGATTGCAATACAGATGCTGGAGTCTGCTGTAACACACCCAAAGTACCGTGAGGAAGTCTGATGGAAGATGAGTTCTACCTAGAGTGTTGCCCCTTCTGTGGGCCTCAACCAGACGGCATAGACAACGTAGTACTAGCTGAAACTAAAGACGTACGTGACGACTACGTCCTTGGCTACACAGTGCTCTGTCCTGGGTGTGACTTTGAAATGAGCCATGAGTTTATGGCAGACCTACTGGAGAAGTGGAACAACAGGTTCTACCACGATGATAAACCCTTGACACTGGGTAGCGAGTAGCTTACTATTACTGTAGTAAAACAAAAGGAAACGACAACATGAATACATTCTTGATTAAGTTTGAAATCTTTACTTCACTGGCAGGTTCTAACCAAGTGTTTGAAACCGCACAGGACCTGCTTGGGTCTATAGATGAAATCTACGAGCACCTTACTAGAGGTATCGACATGGACGAGCACGGTGTTAGTGACCCTACCGTCGGTAAGTTTGAAGGGATGAACTAATGGTACTCGGGTATATCTTAATCTGCGGTATGGGGCCGCTAGACCCTGGAGCAATCGAGGGTTGCCGTGTCTTCCCCATGCCGTTCTCTACAGTAGCTGAGTGTGAGGAGAGCCGAGAAAACTTTCTCCTTAGTACTAGCCTGCGTGACCAACACTACGTTGATGACTCAGGTTGCATTGTGATTGGAACTGGAGCGTGAACACATTCAAGCTAGGTATCAAGCATTTCACAGAGAACAAGTATGACTACTCTCTCTTTGTAGATGGGACAGAAGACAAAAGGAATTACGAACATGGCTACAGCAAAGCTTACTTCCGAAAGCTTGACAACGTCAAAGCCCGAGAGGCTCGCTCCCAAGGGCAGACCGAAGGCTCTTACCAATAGAGACTACTTTGCAGGACAGTTTGCTAGTATCCTCTTCGATAAGAACTTTGGGGAGATGACCCTAGAGGACATAAAAAAAGAGGCCTACCGTATGGCAGACCTCATGATTGAAGAGTAGTACTGAGGGGGAGCCGAAAAGTTCCCCCTCTTTGTTTGTCTACCTCTCTAAGGCAGAGTCTCGCGTATCCCTGTGGACATCTTGTACATCTTTAATGCTGTCGTAGAGGAGTTGTAGCTGAGGTATACTCAGGTCCCCTAGGTCTGCTTCACTTGTCTCAAAGACATCCATCATCTGTTCAAAGGCTTGACGCCCAGAGCCCTTGAGGTTGTTAATGTTGATGATGAGGTTTGCTTCTGCTCTTGGACCAGAAGGTACAGCTGCAAAAGAATCTTTGATGTCCTTCCTAGCTCTTGTCATAATCTCTCTCAACATCGCCTCCTTGCCAGCAAGACCCATAGCTTCCCACCTACCATTCTCTAGCACAGTATCAGCGTGGTACTCTAACAGAGGGAATAGGTGTTGCTCATAAATCTCCAGCATCTCAGGGTTGTCCCTTGGAAGGTCTACCTGCCATTGGGGTTTACCTATGTCGTTGTAGAGGCGACCGATAGACGAAGTAGGAACCACCTCTCGTGAACCAAAGATACGACCGGCGTTAACCCCTATGTTTCTACCGTTAATAGCGTCGTAGTTCTGTGTGTTGTAGGCTTTAGCTATGTCCTCACCTACACCAGGGATGTTTTCTAAGCCCACTATACTGTCGACAATCTGGTCAGTGTAACGTAGAGCGTTGTTCAGATGTTTGTTACCGATGTTCCTGGAAGGAGCAACGTAGTCCTCTCCTTCAGAGAACGCCAAAGCGGTGTTGAGTGGATCGAGGAAACGAGTACCACCTGAAGAGTACATGCCCACAGTGGATGATAAGGAGACAGTGACTGCATCAATAAGCTCAGCCTCGCCAGAAATTACGTCTGTAAACAACTCCTGTACACCGCCAGCTGCATCACCTAGTCCCCGTGTAACAGAGGGAAGTGTGAACTTGGCAAGAAACTCTGTAGCAAGAGGGGCAGGTATCACCCCGTCTCCAGGTCGCGTTAGGTGCGCACCCATGCGCCCGATTATCTTCCAGAAAGACAGAGGGAAGTCATGTAGACGAGAGACTATCCTACCATCAGAGTTACGTTCCTCATGCCAAGCAAGACCATCCTCAAGGTTCTCCATCTCCTTCAGTGTAGCCACAGCTATAAGACTATAACCAGCAGCAGCCCTGCTAAGTAACTCCATCCTTGACTTACTAGTTTTTGTGTAGGATTTTAAAGCCAGAGAGATACCTGTGTGATCTGCCATGAAGACCATAGAGTTGTTGAAGAACTGACCAAAGGGGATCAGAGCACCGAGGACAGGAACGTTACGGGCTTCCTCTAGAACGTTAGCTACGAACTCAAGGTTTGTACCGGAGTTACGTTTGCCGTACTTCCGTGCAAAGACGTTACCCAGAGCTTGCTCAACAGCGAGGGCTTCAATCTCCATAAACTCCTGGTAGCTTGCACCCTTCTGTGGGTCCTTAAGGAGAGTGAAGATATCGGGCCGTTGCATAAACTCATTGTACGACATATTATACTTATTACGGATGTTCATGTCCAGGGCGTACATAAACTCCTGTGACTTAGTTAACATATCCTGAGCAGTAACACCGTACATAACCTGCATAGTGTCCATAGCCTTAGTAACACCTGTCCGTGTGTCAGGAGCATCATCAATGATACGGTTAAGTTTAGTCACCATGTCTCCGTTATCAATACCCCCAGACAGGTAGCTAAACATAGCCTTCTGCGCCTCCGGACGGTGGGTAAGATAGTCTACAGTCTCCTCCATAGTGCCTTGCGGGTTAACTAGGTTTCTCAACTTGTTGACCTGAGCTTTAAAGGTATTACCAGCAAGACGACGATACTCAGCAGCACCGATGGCATCACCACCTGCATACCTTAAGACAGAGTAACCCCCGTAGAGAGTGCCCTTGATCATGTCCACAGTAGACTGCATCGTACTTGCATGGGCCCAACCCACAACGTTAAGCTTTGTAGTAGCTGGGTGGGTAACCAGCATACGAATAAAACCATTCTGGAAGTTACGGGACCATTGTTTAAAACCACTAGGTCCGTCTAGCTCTTTACTGGTCGTCATGCTCCTAACAGCTGCTGCAACTACTTCGTCATCAGGAGTACCATCAGGTATAAAGGCTCTTGACCTCTTAGCAGCTCCAAGGCTACCAAGGACAGAACCAGATACACTAGCTACCTCAGCTCCTTTTGCCATAATCTCGTCAAGGTCTAAAACCTTACCGTCAGCATTCTGGAAGACACCATCGACTAGAGTCTCAATCTGCCCTCTCCACTCAGAAGGAAAGTTCTCATCTTTAATAACATCGTTGTACCACCCAGCCCTACGCTGACCTAGCCTAGCGTTTAGAGAGTCGATAGGAATACCAGCGTCGTTAAAGAAACTCTTCAGTCCTCCGTAGAACTTTGCAAACTCAACAGGGGAGATACCTTCTGCATCAACCCCACGGCCAGCAGCAACCAAGTCCTCAAAAGGAGTGAGAAAGTTACGTAGTGATTGTTGTATAACTTCATCTTCTTGTGTCTCTGCTGCACGAGCAGCAGCACCCTCGGCTTCGTCCACACGTTTAAGAGCTTCTTCAAATTTCTCCTCGCCTCTCAAGATGTTTGTACCAGCAGTGTTGGTAGGACCCCACCCACGGGTCAGTAGAAGACCACCTTGTAGTCCACCCCCTACCACACCACCAAGTGCAGAGATGGCACCCTGAGTGACGTTGTAGCCCTCCTGACGGCCAACCATACGGTCTACACTCTGGATACCTGCGTCAGCAGCGACACCAGCAGCAGAGTCTAAGGCAGAGCTACCAAGGATATCCCCCACGGCACGACGACGACCAGCTGTTTGACCAGCCTCAGTTCCTAGCTCCTGGAAGCCTCGGGTCATAACACGGGATTGCGCTTGAGTAGCAGCCTGAGAAGCTACCTTACGGGTAGCCCCCCTGCTTAAAGCAGCACTAGAGGCAGCCTCACCAGCGCCTCGGGCAACTGCCTTTAAAGCTTGAGTAGCTCCACGGGTAGCGGCAGCACCACCTGCTCTACCGAAACCTAGGGACACAGCGTTAACAGGGTCCAGGATAAGAGACCTAGCGTAGTCCCCAACGGCATCAAGCTTTTCACCAGTAGTAGTGTTCTTATTGAAAGCACCACCTAAGGAGTCCCACAGTTCGTAGGCAGAAGCAGCAGTGGCTCTCCGGTTAACAAGTTCGTCACCTTCGCCCCGGTAAAGGTGTTCCATCTCTTTGATGACAGCTATAGAGTTTCCTGAGTTAAACTTACGCATAGTGTTTACATAAGCATCTCTTATTTCCTCACGAGAGTAGTCCTCTTCGGTCATACCGGAGCGGTCTTCCATATAAGTAGCGGCTCTACTAAACTTGTCTTCGTCTAGTATGTTTGATACAGTGAGTGGTTCGACAGGGGTAACAGCCCCTGCCATCGACTGGTCACGAAGAGAACTAAAGCGGCTAGTAGTAGGTCTACCTACAGTCTCAGACACAGGGGTTACACCTATTGACCGTTGACGTAGCTCATTAAATCTTGACATCTATTCACCTTGTATTTGAACTGTTTCGTCGTATGTCCTCGTTAACAAGCAAGTCGTAGTAGCTGTTAACTAACTGGTTTACACCCGAACCTTCGAGAGAACGAGCAGGGCTTGGAGGACCACCCCTTGCGTCTTGGTTTACGAGGGTATCATAGTATATATTTACCAACTCGTCAAGTCCAGACCCTGGGCCTGTGGGAGCTACTCTATTGAAGTCATCATCAAAGTTCTTATCCGCCGGTATACTAACAGGGTCATTCCTGTCTTCGTTAGGTGCCTGCCACATGGTTGGCTGCGTAGGAGCACGACCAGGTCCTGTTAAAGGATTACGTCTGACTGGTTGACGAAGAGTGTCTAAGAGCAAAAGCAAAGTCTCTATGTTTTCAGGTACAGTCTCTAGAGTCCTAAGGGTGCCTACAGCAGAAGTAATCAGTTCATCTCTAACGTTTAAGTCTTCTTCACGTAAAAGAGCAATGAATACCTCCTCAAACTCAGGACTGTTTATCTCCTCTATGTCGGATAGTACAGCAGACACTACAGCAGACTCAGGTCTTTGGTCTGTCTGGCCCAGTTGATCTGGTCTTAAACGAGGACGCATACTGCTTACTGCTTCTTCAAGGACAGCAAGAGGTTCCTGGCCGGGTCTTGAACGAGGACGCATACCACTAGCATCTGTACCTAAGGTAACCGGGGTGTCTTGTTCTACCGGAGCTTTAGCTTCGTAAGTTGATAAAGGTGTGGTGGTTATTACCCTACCAAAGAAATCTGTTTGGTCAGGAATGACAGACTTATAAAACTCTAGGTCCGGTGTTTCACTCTCTACGGCCATGTCTGGTGTAACTAGGACAGGCTGTGTACCTCCTTCAAACAAAACATGGATGCCGAACGAGCCTGGGTGAGCAGCAAAGTAGCTGTCAACAAATTGGTCAATGTTACCCTCAGTAACAGGGATAGCAGGGGTGTCGAGGGGTAGAGCTTCTACTTCTTTATCAGGTAAACCTGCGGGGTCTCCAGGCACACCACTAGGATCAACAACTGGGTCTCCAGGCACACCACTAGGATCAACAACTGGGTCTCCAGGCACACCACTAGGATCAACAACTGGGTCTCCAGGAACACCACTGGCATTCACAGCGCCGTCAGACGTATCCTCTGGAGCTCCTAGGAGTATTGAGAGAGAGCTAGAGGAGAACCCTTGAAGAGGGTCGAAGAGTCGTGTCCCAAGTGTATCGGCAAGCATAGTCGTGTTAGGACCAGGAGCTATACCTAGGTCGAGAATAGCGTTCAGACGTAGGACCCCATTTAGATCATCAGCCTCTTCAAGACCTTTAATCCGAGCGTTGATAGTCTGTAGTTCACCTTCTTCTAAACCAGGAACTTTGCTAGCTTGCAACTCCTGGATCATACCTTCAAGGTTATAATCATCGTTAACAGTTTGCATGTGCGCTCGGAAGTCAGCAGCTCTCATAGGCTCAGCAGGAACAGCAGCTGTAAAGTCGTAAGTCACTCCACCTTCGTTAGAACCTTGAGCCTGAATAGGTAGGTTCAGACTAGCCATAATCTGGTCACCAGTCATACCTCCAACAATCTGTCGGTTGTATACTTCGTTAGACAGAGCTTCATCAACGTTGAGTCCAAGCCACGAACCAATAGACCTACGACGAGATGTCACTGGGTCTGTATCATTAGGCATAGCTTGGGCAGTAGGTAGGATTGAAGCAAGGATTTCCTCCATAGAGGCCTCGCTACGGTAGTCAGCAGCGATAGACATCATATCGTTAAGGTTGTTTCCTGTAATTCTGTTATCATCTTTAGTGTCAGAGTACACCATCATCAACCCTTGGGGGTCCATCTCCAGTGTACCAAGGACTGTACGCTCATCAGCACCACGGCGGATAAGACTAGTAGCTGCTCGTTCGTAAGCACTACGTTGCTCTTGGATACCAGCTTGACGTTTGAGACCCTGCTCACGTAGGTATGTACGGTCCTCGTCTACACGAGCACGGATGTATTGCTTCTGATCTGTGATGTCATTATTGAGCTGACCAAAGAACCCTGCTGCTGAAAACCCCATTATACTTCCTTCCGTGACATCAAGCCACCACGCTTAGGTTTATCTTCCACCATCATCTCAACCTCAGGCTCAGCCTTCATAGCTGACTCCGTGTCATCACCTTTGAGTTTACTCTCCTTTAGACCAGAAATAGCACCAGACAAAGCGATACTCTTAAGTACGTCGTCATCGTTATCTTCTTCAAAGAACTCTTTGAACTCTACATCTTCTTCCTCTAGCAGGTTAACAATGTAGTCTTGGATAACCGGTGCAATCATCATAGAGATGTCAATGCTGTGGATGCCTTGGGCTACGGCACCTGTGAGCACTAACTCTGTAAGCATGGATACAGGTAAGCCCTGTCCAACACCATCCAGGATACTGTTGAGAACCTTAGGAGTACCAATACGTGTGAGGTGATGAACGATAGCTTCATCTGGATTAGAAGTCTCAGGTGGTCGCTCCCAAGGTGCGTTCTTAGGTTCGTTCGTTAGAGACTGACCAGGGATCGGTGCATCAAATTGTTTCATTTTATAGTTCCAAACATTGTTTGCCCGATAAGCATTGAGTCCTGTGCCGAAGTAAGGTCGTCAAGGAAACCTACGTTGGTTCCTTCTCCGTAAGCAGCTCGGTTAGCCGCTGTAAAGTTCAACCAGTTCTGCTCTGCATAGTTAGACAAAAGAGGAGTGATGGTGGACTCAAAGGTGTTAAGGTCTTCACCGTTGTTGTTAAAGGTTCGATACATGTCACTTGGACCAGGATTGTTAGCTGTGCCTGTGACAGCTTGGAACTGGTTACGTGCTTGTACTACACTCGTAACTGTATCACCCCACTGACCGTTCTTAACTCTGTTTAAGATAACGGACATGACAGCAGCTTGCTCATTAGGGTTACTAGACGCCTCAGAGTATGTAGTCCGAAGCAGTTGGTCCCACTCAACGTCTGACAGTGGACGACCAAGGTAATCCTCAGCGCCTGTACGTCCGCCAGCTCCACCAGGTCTACCTTGGCTCTCGTCCCAGCGTGTAGCAGGGCGACGACCACCAGAGTTAGTCTCAATAGGATTCACGTCCATAGCGCCTGTAGTGCTTTGCTCTCTGCTTGCTCTCTCAGCACGTAAAGCTTCAATCTCCCCAGCCCATGAGTTCACCCTCTCCGCAGGGTTGTACTGCGCTTCCTGTGCTTTACCTGCTCGTTGGAGCGCGCGACTAGTCTCGTCCTGTGACCTAGCAATTTGACGTTGAGCCAAACCACGACGCTCCTTAGAGGCAGACACGGTGTCTACTCTGTTGTAGTTAGAGTTTCTGCGTGCACGAAACTGTTTGATTGAGTTCTCGATCATCTTCTATTCCTTATCCAAATAGGAGTCTGCTTGCGATGCTACCTAAGAAAGCACTGGTCTGTCTATCATCCGCCATCTCCTCTTGTAGTTTTAGAGCCTCTAGCTGACCTTTATCACCTAGTTTTGCAAGCATGATAGAGTTAGCACGGTCCAGCTGACTTTCAGAACCTTTGAAAGCAAAGTCCATCAGGTCTCGTTCCCTCTGCCAAATCTGATCAAGAGCTGCACCAGTGATAGCGTTGGTGTTCTTTGTATACTCTAGGTTAGAAATGTTCTGAGCAGCAGTACTGGCAGTAGCTACTGTTTGACGCCACTGAGCATTAGACTGAGAAATGACAAGAGAGTTCTGAGCATTAAACTGATCTCTCTGAGCTGTAATTGTTGTGTTAAACTTCTCCATTGCGTTAGTTTCCCCAGAGTTAAACTGCATAATAGCATTTACCTGAGCAGCATTGAACTGTGAAGCAGAGGCTTGGAGGTTAGAGAAGAACTGATCTGTTTGATTCTTGCTTGTAGCATTAAACTGAAGGGAAGCATTGGTTGCAGCTTGGTCAGTAAACAAGGAAGCAAGTCTCTGTTGAGTTTTAAAGATAGTAGTCTGTTGTTCGTTGTTTAGGTTTTGCATCTCAAACTGTGCAGTAGTGTTTGCATCTTGAGAAGCTATACCAATGGCTGACTCCATAGCGGCCTGTACGACAGCAGCACCAGCAATACTGGAGGCCCCCATGCCACGAGACTGCATGACACCCATAGCTTGCCGCATTGCCCCTGAGGCCCACACAGGAGTCTCTCCACCTTCAAAGTCCTGCATTAGTTTAGTGAGCTGACCTTGGACTGTAGCTTTGGCAGAGGGTTCAGCAGTAGCAGCCTCAACACTATCAATGATGCCTTCTGCCTCAGCGGAAGCAAGAGCAGCTTCCATCGTATTAGTGACAAGAGGTTCAGGTACTTCAGCAGATTTAATATCAACAGGAGCTACTGTTTCTGTAGCAGCAACAGGTGCAACCGGAGCTTGACCAATAGCCGTGTCTATAAGTTGACCAGGGGTAATAGCTGTAGTTGCCACAGGGGTTTGTGCAGCAAGAGTACCTGGGGCGGTATTAGCTTTAACAACCATACCTTGTTGAGCTTGTTGAACCTCCTCCCGTACTACAGCGTTAGCAGCAGTTTCTTCCTGCTCAGCAGTTTGCAGGTCAATAATCAACTGGTCAACCTGCGGCTGTAGCGACGGGTTAGTCACAAGCTGTGGTGTTAGGGAGTTAAGTTGGGCCTGAATAGTTGCGACTGACATTAGCTGTAACCTCTTTGTGACTTAGTATAGTCCATTGTTGCTTTCTTTACAAGAGCTATTAACTAACATTAGCGTACCACCTGTACAAAAATGTTCTCTGGGTTTACTGCTGCTCCGGTGTCAGAATTCCTAACGGCAATAACGAATTGAGTAGTTGATATAATTGTTGTACCAAATACCGGGAGACCTGTACTTGCGCTGGACGAAACGTTAACCGAATAATTTGCATCAGGCATGGCGGTTGCCATCGTGAATGTAAAGTTACCAATTGCACTTCGGGATATAGCTAGGTTACCAAACGCTCTTGCTGTGCCATCAACACCGTTAAAGTTACCCCATGCTCTGACACCGTAAACTGGGGCTGAACCTAAAGCTACAAAAGACGAGCCGTTTATAGAATCAACATTTAACGAGGTAATACTGGCACCAACAAATGACCGACGGTTTACACTCCGAGCGCCTTCGCTTTCGTAGCGCCCCAACGTCCATGCGGGGTTAAACCCAATGGAGTGTGGAACCATGCGGTTGTTTACACAGTTGTTAAATATGTGATCCGACTGGTAACTGATCGCAACACCCGCTGTTGTCATTTGCCCTGTATCGCAATTTGTAACCGAAAGCTGCCCTCCTGTTAACTGACGAATGAACGGGTCAGAACGGGTACCTGTAGTAGGCCATAGAAACGTTGCCGCGTTAATAGTGAGTTGCCCAGCACCGACAGTAGCAAACGATCCTGTAACTAATTCACTTTGTAGTCTACCTCCGTTAAGACGCAAGACTCCATTCAAGAACAAAATCGCGTCTGGTGTACTGGATCGAATATCAGCACCATACATTGTATGATCGCCCCCAGCTACCAGAATAGTTGGCTGGCTTTCTCCCTCTATCTTGCTGGAATAAAACCCGAGTATCGTCGATTTCCCGCCGCGCAATTCCAGATACGATCCCGGTGCATCCATCGACGCTAGTGCTACTTGGTATGTAATGTCAGTGGAAGGTATATTATTGCGAGCAGTTACAGCCGTCAGAACGGAGTTAGCCCCCAATGCTCCAGACACTGATCCTGTGATAGTGTCAGTTGTATTGAATGTACCTGTAGTACCTCTTAGGCGAAGAACCGTTCTTGGCCCCGCTATCACGTCCACTAAGACACCTGTTGCGCCACTGGTTGCTTGGGTCAGGGTCTCACCCCGAGACAACCACCCTACGTCACCAGTGCATCTCAGTTCTAGTTGTTGTTCGCGTCCGAGAACCATACGAGTCTTGTGGTTCATGATTCCACTAGCGTTTAGCCCATCAACTTTTTCCCCACGGAAACCTACAGTGCGTCCATCTTCAAAAATAGAACGCAAATTAGGAAAACCAGTGATCTCAAACGACCACGAGCGGTTGCCTCTAACCGTTACAAAGTCAAACGCCCCGTCGATAAATAGGCTTTCTCCAAAACAACACAGTTCGTTGTCTTCAAAGACTGTGCCGCCTGGATTAGAAATCCTAGAGGAGTCCCGCGCGTCGATACCATTGATTGCCCCAACAATTCGCAGTTGTCTAAGGGTGCCTCGCGCGTTGTCTCCGTATTGTAGCGCCCACGGATAGCGGATTAGATCATCGCGACTGTCCGGGGAAGAAGGTTGGTCCATGTAAATAGTAAAGCCACCGAGGGTAGCGCCCGGTTCCGCAGGTTGTGTGTAAATGCAGTGATCGGTTGACATGTCAAAGTTGGACAGGATTGCAAAACCGCAATTTCGACGCTGCCCTGCCAAGGGCACAATCTGCACGCTACTACCAATGGTGATACTGCTGTCAATTCGCAGAAATCCGGTGAGGTTGATACTCCCGGTAAACCTAGTAAAGATGTGGTTTAGCTGGGCCGCAGTGTCAGGCTGTGACGCCATGATAGTACCGACTGTGGCAGGGGGTGAAAATCTAAACTCATGTTTTTCTATACGTCGAGGTTCTAGACCCCAATGTTCGAAAAACGCATTTTGCTGTGTATCAGGTTCCCACCCAGACATGTCGGGGATTAGTGTAGATGAAGCTACACGGCGCACACCAATCAACTCACCCTGAGGTGTAACCCAAGAGATATGCTGTACGGTAGAGGGTAGTTCTGGAATAGCTGTAAGTGCAGCAGCTCTACTGGCGTAAGGTGCTCCAGAAAAATCACCATTTACCAGAAAACTACCGCTGGTATTTACTCTTACGTGCCCCGCACCTACGTTTGATAGGAATAAATCCCCGTTTGTACCGGGAGCACGCCCTAAACGCGCGCCAAAAGCACCCGACAGAGCCTCACCGTATGAATGAAAGTCTATGAATGACGGTCGATCACCGCTACCGTAGAGGCCTAAGTTAAGACTCGAAAGACCTTCGCTTCGAAGGGATTGCAGGTTCAGCGTAGTTCGCATCTCTTCCGCGTCTGCATCGCCTACGAGAGTTTTACCAAAGGAACTAATAGTTGTGTTAGGAGGGAGAGTAAGAGTCTTGATGTCTACGTCTACTTCTGAGTCCATAAGAGCACCAGCAGCAGCTACGTTAGCTGTGTCTGTGACATCAGCAGAGGCTTCAACTAGGTCAAGCTTAGAGCCGTCAGCAGCTACGTCCCTTCCGTCAACTGTCCCACCAACCACAATGTTTGTTGTAATATTGAGGTCGTCAACATAAGCTGTCCTCCAGCGTACTGCTGTTTTACCTAGGTCATACGTGCTGTCAGTCTTAGGGGAAAAGTCACTTGGCCCCCCTACAAAGTCTTGAACAGGACCAAACACAGTAATAGCTCCACCTTCTGACGGAGTACCATTGTGTGTGTGTCCTGTCGAAGCTACAAAAGCAGCGAGGATAGCATCGAACTCACCGTCTAGGTCAGTGGCATTGATGACACCTCCGTTCGCAATGTTATTTGTTGTGTCGTTTCTAACGTAACCAGTTCCCATTTTATTTCCTGTCTTCATTTGAGTATTCAAGTATTGCTGTGTCTAGTACAAAAGGAGGTCCACCTTCAAACTCGTACTGTAAACTTACTGTAAAAAAAGAACCCACTACTCCCTTTTTTACAGAGGTGTCAGGGTTACCACCGTAAGTGTCTACACCGTATATAGCTGCACCGTACTTTGAGAAAAACCCCCCACCTACTAACGGGAGTGATACAGGTTGTATCTTTCCTGGTTTATTAAAGTCGTACCTCAAAGTGAGAGTACCAGACACAGAACCCTCAGGGTCAAAGTATGTGTCCACCTTATAGGCTGTCTTACGAATAGCAGGATCAGATACAGCCATAAAGGGTGTGTAGTAAAAACTTACAATAGGTTCACCATCAAATGTACTCCCAGACTCTAAAAGGTATACGTGTTCATCGTCGTTACTAAACAAAGAAACCTCTGCATCCGCTACGTATGTAGACGAAGACCTGTAAGCTTTAATACCCTGAGAGGTTCCCCAGTTTATACTCTGTGAGTTCTGGTCTAGGAACTGAACACCTATGTAGCTTACAGAGTTTTCTTTACTTAAGTTTCGTTTATACTTAAAGATACGGTACTGGTTCTTCTCTCTAATAACAGTTGAGGTGTACTCAGCAGAGGTTTCGATGTAGGACACTACGTCTTTTTGTATTTGGCGTGATGCCGACGAAAGGTTAAAGTCGCCAATACGTTCAGTAGCACCAAGAAACCTAATACCGTCTGGCCCTAGAAAAATTACATCACCACCGACTTCTTGTACCGTATCACCTGCTACGCACCCTAAGTCATTTGTTACAGAGGTTAGTGTAAAGTCAGACTGGCTTGCACCAAGGAGTTTACGTATATCTGTTTGAGAGAAGTTAATTAGCTGCTCTCTAAAGGTAATTAACCCTGAGCAACTAGAGGGTAACCTATAACTCCCTGCTCCGTTAGCACTCGCGAAGTCTTCTTCTGCAAAAGGAGCACTGTAAGATACTAGGTCCTCTTTAGCAAAGAAGAGATGGTTCTTAAACTCCTCCACAAACTGAGCACCTGTAAGGTCAGAAACACCTTGTATCTTTTTATAAGTAGAGTTCGTAAAGACAACTGGGTTATTAGTTGAGTCTACCATAGCAGTCTTAAATGTACCGTCAAAGTTAAACTCTTTGAACCTTGCTCTTGTTCCTCCTGTGTGGGAAGAACTTAGAAATGTAACAGCGGCGTTGTCTGCTGGTGAGGACGCAAGAGCAGGTGCAATAGTTAGGGTAGCTGTTCCAGAAGAAACAGTGGGTAACTCTGTTACAGTGTATACAAGCTCTACCCCGTCTATACTAAAGGTGTCGCCTACTTGAGGTACTGAAACAACATCATCAACAGACAGTGTTGTACCTGACTGTGAACCAGAAGAAACAAGGGGGGAGCCATAAGTTGGGGTGTTTACCTTAGTCCAACCTAAGCCACCACTACGCCATACTGCGCCACCCCTGAGGACGTAAGCAACCTTATCTGCTGCTGAGTAGTACACACCTTCAATGCGTGACTGACCAAGGGTAAACGTAACCACAGCTTTATCCGCAGGGCTAGAGTCTAGTGCAGGTGTGATTGTTAAAGTAGCTGACTTGTTGGCAGAACTAAAAGACACAGCTGTAACCGTGTACGTCCCTGTAACTCCTGCTACAGTGAATGTGTCACCTTTAGAAGGGGACTCATGTGCGTCTGCTACTAAGAACGAAGTACCAGTTTGACCAGAGCCTTGAGCTACCACAGAACCGTACGCAGGCACAGGGTTAGCGTCATACTTAGTGAAGCCATTGATACGACGGTAACCACCCTGAGTAGACGGCTCAAAGTTCTGTAAGAGACGTGCTGACCCAGGCATCTTTAGACCTTGCTGTAACCTCGATAGGTTAGAGACAAGGCCCCCAGAGAGTTCAACAGGAAATGTTTCCCAGCGAATTGGCATTAAAAGTTCCCTGTAGCTGCTCGTCTTGTTTCTATTCTTGTGTCACGTACATCTTCGTAACGGTTAATGTACACCTTACGCATCTGCTCAATCTGGTTAGCAAACTTAGCGGAAGCTCTGTCTTGACTCTCGGTATCTGATTGGAAGTTGTATACGTAAAGAGAAGCACCCTCAGTGATAATGTGACGGAACGCAGGGGGCAGAGAAGGTACGTCACTAAAGAGAATAAGGTCTACTGGCAGTGCGTAGTACTCGAAGACAACATCGTACGCTTCATCAGGAGAGGGGTAAAGAACAAACTCCTGGTTAGGTGTTCGGATTACTTTACGTGGTACACTTCTGATACTAGTGTCTACTGTGTTGTATTCATCGTCGATGTGCTTATGGAGGTACTGTTCGTAGTCCATTTGACCTAGGTGTACTGTTGGGTTACCAAAGGTGTTGTTACGTTTAATACGAAAGACATTAAAGTCAACAGACTTAGCATTAGTTGGGTAGGGATAACGCATAACCCCAGGGGATAAAGTTTGTTCTTCTTCGATAAAGTTAAACGGCCAGTTAAATTCTTGCTGGTTTACAGTACGAATAGCACTGTTTACTCCCTCTTTAACAACAGAGTAGACCCCGGTTGCAGAGGCAAGAGTGGTTGCTGTAAGAGGAGTTTCATTAAAACGGCCAAGCACATCATTAACAAGACCAAGGTAGTTGTAGGCCATCTACTGCTCCCTAATTGGAAAGTTAATCTTACGTTCACTTATCAAACTGCTAGTCCCAAATGTTATCCGGCAAGTAACTACATAAGAGGAGTTGTTAGCTCCCCCTGAGAAAACACCTCGTGCCACTGTATTGGAGTTAGAACCACCCTCGAAGGTCAACCCATTTACAGTAGTCCCTGCTACTACACTGGTCTTAACTCCAGCTGCATCCTTGATAAACCAAGCTACTGCTGAGATCGTATCACTTCCAAGGAAACGAGACCAGTCTACTGAGTAGTCTAGCCTTGCGTCAGGGTCCTTAGGGGGCCATTTTAAACTCACGCTGCGTTCCTTCTTGTGGATACCATTGCACTTCTATTCTCTTGGTCTACCCTTACACTACGAGTGACTTCGTTAGGTTCAGCAGTGACCAGTGCCTGCCGGTTTTCTTCGTCTACGTAGACAACTGTTCCTAGGTTTTTCCCAGTCATACTAATTATAACATAAGAGGCTCCTACTGTCGAGATACTTTCTGTATCTATCTCTCTTCGTAGTGTTCGTACACCAGAGACAGCTACGGTTGAAGAACTAAGAACACTGACGTCTCTACGTAAAATACGCGCCGCAGAGGTTGAGAGAGTAGATTCGCTATCTATCCCCACCTTTCTCCTAAGAGTACGCGCCGCAGAGGTTGAGAAGCTGGAAGCACTTACGATACTTACGGCCCTAAGAAGCTCTTTAATGAACAGGGCTGTAACGTTGGACGAACCAGCGACAGAGGCAGACCTGTTTAGTGTTCTTACCGCAGAGGCAGTGACAGAGGACTGGCTAGAGATAGACGCAACTCTATTCTGAGTTACAAAGGGCAGGGCTTGTACAGAAGAAACACTTGAAATGCTACTTGACCTGTTGAAAGTCCGAATAACATCGTAAGTATCTTGACCGTATCTTCCTAGCCCGTATACACCTCTAGCCATTTTGAGTACCTTAGGTTAGTGAAATATCTACACCACCAATTGGGAATGTGATCGTGTCTCCATTAGCGACGACAGCCGAAGTGATACCGTCCCAGGCGAGCATGTTACCGCCTGTCGCCGCATCAAAGATACCAATAGCAACAACAGTACCGAAGCTACCACCAGAGGCAGTAAAGGTTTCTGCACTTGTATTAGTAATCGACCCACCAGATGAAGCACTAAAGGCTACAGCCTGACGTGAGTAACCATTACCAGATACCTCGGTACCTCCTCCAGCGTCCGAAGGTGTAGCGGTAAACAAAGCTAAGTGTACAGTTGTCGAAGTAGGTGTGCCTGTATTACGGAAGACGTAGTTTAGAACAGCGTCCTCAAGGTAGTTTGTAAAGCTTGACATGTGTTTATTTCTTTCTATGGGAGGGCACTATAAAAGTTAAACTGCCCCCGTGGTTACACAGGGACAGTCAGGTAGTTCTTAAGCGAGAGTGTCGCGGTCTACTTCACTAGCACCTTTGATACCCGTAGCAGTAACATCCATCAACATGGCATACACACGGATAATACCAGACGTATCTGGAGTAGTACCAATTAGCAGCATGTCTATAGTGTCTCCAGCGCCAAAGACGACAGGGACAGCAGTGTTAGCCATAACGGAGTATGCGCCAACAGCAGCACCAGTAATAGCACCCCCATCGACAAAGGCGTCTACATTACCACCAGTGATACCCAGATCAAAAGTACCAGCGGTACCCCCGGCTGGAGCAGTCTTAATTTCTGTACCCGCGAAGAGTACAGCGTTACCAGGAGAAACAGTGATAGCCTGGATGATGTCACCCGCAGCAAGGGCAGAACCCTTAGCGGTAGCAGCAGCAGCAAGGTCAATCTCAACCTCTACAAGGTAAGGCTTGCGGGAGGGGTTACCCTTGCCCCCGACTGCCTTAGCTAGAGTTGTTACGGTAGCCATAAGTTAGTTCCTTTATTGTTGACTCTCATAAAGAGAGGTAATCTTTACTCTATCGAGTAATGAAATTACTCATTGTTTTCAGAGACTTACCTATGCGATGTTGTACTTGGCATTCACAAGAGCTTCTGGGCGCAAGATTTTACGACCATAGAGGTGCATACCACGGACAATGTCAGCAAAGCTGTCTTGGTCACGGTAAGTCTCTGTCTTGTTGATCTGCTCAGCAGTAGCGACAGCAGAGTCATGTCCGGCAACAATCACACCGTAGTTGGCGTTCTGGTTAGTAGTACCAACAGTACCAGGACCAGTGCCTACATTAGGCAGGTTGTTAGAGACGTAGACTCGGAAGCCATTCCAGTTGCTCAGAACGAGACCGTTACGAAGAGCACCGGAGTCACCGAAGTCAGCATTGAGGAAACGAGAATCTTCGTCCATCAGTACTTCCATCATGACTGGGTCGATGACCAACCAACGTCCACCTTTTTCAACGTTCTGTTGGTCCAGCAAGCGACCCATGCGGTTGATAACCATAACAGGAGAAGCAGTTGCAGTAGGCAGAGCAGTAGCACCAGGCAAACGAGCAGCTACAGGGATGGAGTGATCACCAGCAGAAGCAGTTGTGATGTTGCCAAAAGAACCCTTAGTCAGCTTCATCGAAGCCAAAAGTTCGTCTGTACCAGCGGTAGAAACAGCTTTGGTACCGTTTACAGTGGTGTTTACTTCGTCAGCGTTGACGTGGTTAGCAGACTGAGCGTAACCGGAGAGGTAGCCCAAGACTTCTTGGTCGTGGTTATCAGCCAAGCGGTAAGCCGCACGGTTAGTAGCCAAGTCCATGAAGTTAACGTGGGAGTGAGCAGTCTCAATGTCGTCACACTTGAAGGCAAAATAGTTAGCCTTGTCGATGACCAGAGAGAAGTCCTCGTCGTCGAGGTCTTGAGCAGCAACCTGTGTGCCGCGCTTGTACTCACTTACAGAAATCTCTGGCTCTTTGATGATACGAACCGTATCGCCTTGAGCAGCGATCTCACCGAAGTAGTCAGAGTTGGTTACGTCTCCAACTACTGTAGCCTTACGGAATGCAAGTTGTACTTTCTTTGAGTAAATTACGGAGCTAAAGTTCCCGTTGGGAAGATTACCATGCCCGCCTGTTGATGGAAAAGCCATATCATTATCCTTTGTGTTAGGCTTGAATAGCTGTCTGTTTTCCAAGAGGCTGACGTTTTCAGAGGTGTGTCACTTCCCGCTAAGGAGGATCAAGGCTCTTACTTTATCAGGTAGTTCTTCTACTCACGTTTAAGCTTATAGTGTTACGAATGTCGGGTATCAAGGTGAAGGTGTCAGTTACCTGGGCTTCATTCTCGATACCCTTAGTTATACTCTAACTCGTTTAAATGTCAACAGTTACTTTGACATATCGTACTTAAAGTTTCCTGTAGCCATCGCTTCCATGATTGCTTGTTCATTCTTAGCGTACCACTTGTCTGACTCACGGTAAACTTGAGACTCAGAGAACTTCTTACCGGTTCCTTCAGCATCAATCTTAGGTGTCGTTCCTTTAGACTGTACATCTAAGGCAGCATCCTTGGCGTTCTGCTTCTTAGCAGCGGGCGTAAGGTTGTTATCCATCTTGTATAAGTCGATCACACGGATGACAGCCTTGGAGTCGTCTTGGTTGTCATACAGTGCGTTCTTAATCCAGTCTGATTGCTCATCAACCCAGTCATGGAAAGAGTCAGCTTCCTTCAGGGTATCGAAGTCAGAGTGAGCCTTACGTATTTCAATCTCTGCCTTACTACGTTTAGTCTCGTAGTTGAGGTCATCAAGTTCTTTAAACCGAGAGTCAGTCTGCTCAAACATTTCCTTAGCTTTACGCTGGGCAATAGTCTCAACGATACCAGCAATGTCAGGATACTTTGAGGCCCAAGCTTCAATGTCTTCGTCTGACTTAGGAGGAGCAATACCTTTAGCACCACCTTCCTTTAGAGCATTGAGTTCAGCTTTGTGTTTAGCTTCTTGTTCCTGTTGGTAACGACGTAGATCACCATAACGCTTCTTGAAGGTAGATTCCTCTTTAGAGAGTTTAGTCTCCTCTTTGGTGTCCTCTACTTTTACCTCGGGGGTTTCTGCCCCTTCCTCAATAACTTCTTCCTCAGTACTGTCTTCTTTACCTTCGGACTTCATGAGTTCTTCAAGTTCTTTCTCGTCAGCTTCCATACGTTTACGATTGCTTCGGTTGTCATACCGAGGGTTAATCATTACGGACTTAGCTTGCTCGCGTACCATTTCGTTAGCCATTTGTAGTTCTCCAGTTGGGGCCGCTTATAGCGGGTTGCCATTAAGTTGTTGTAGTTTACTTCTTGTTTGTTCGTTTACTTACAAGACCACCTTTGTTACGTCCTTGTGGCCGTGCCCGTGGTCTTGCTGATGTGGTCGGGGCGTTAGCTGTAACTCCTGCTGCATCTGCTGCCCTATTGTTTCTGGCTATACGGTCGTTTCGCTGACCAGCGTCCTCACTGCTGCTCCCCATATCAAATTGAACTGTGTCCCCTTGAGAAGGTCTTCCACTGTCACCACCAGCCTTAACGTCGTAAACAGGATTAGACCTAGAAAAGGTTCCTACTCCTTGGCTGTTGGTGTAAGGAGCTGTCCTTTGACCCGTAGTTCGCCTTGCGTTTACGTTGAGTGACTCCATATAATTCTCGAAGATACCCTCGCCGTCAGATATGTCTTTTGAAAGCCTACCCGCAAGACCGAAGTTTCCTCGTGCTTCGTCAGCCATAGCCATCAAACGATCAGAAGACTCTTGGTCACCAATCTGTGAGTAGTACCGAGCAGCAGCACTCACTTCAGCAATGTCACGCATCCCTACAGCTGCCCTAGCAGCCCCACCTAGGAGACCACCTACTGCCGTTATACCTCGGTTAGCAAATCTGTCCTTTAGTTTGTCTTCAGCCCATGTCGAAACAGACTCAGTGTCTGTAAAGTCTAGGGTACCAAGGGGATTACCAAAGGCACCCGGCCCTTCTCCTGAACCAGCACTGATTCCTCTAGTACCCCTAGCATCTCCAGGAGTATTTCTTTCACGACTGCTACCGGTGTTACTAACTGCATTTTGAACTACTAAAGGTGTCTCAGAGAAACCAGCTGGGATAGCCTGAGCAGGCTCACCGTTTATAAAGAGAATCATCTGACTAGTTCCACCGGGACCAAAGTATTCCTTGTAGGTGTAAGCAGAAGAACGCATAAGCTGATCCGCTAGACCAGGAGTATTCCAAGAGGCAGGGTTAAACGTCGGTTGGTTTACAAGACCACCCTCAGCCATCATAGGGAGTTCCTCTGTTACGAGGGGTCCTTGTGTCTCCATGGTGTCATCTACAGGTTCACCCCCTACACGCCCATCTTGCTCCATGTCCAGCATACCCTGCTTAGCCTTAGTACGAAGCTTCTCAAAGAAGTTCACCCCAAAGAACTTTAGGACATCAGCAGGAATAACATACTCACCTTCAGACAACATCGCAGGGATATCATCTCTTACATTCTCAGGTGTAGAGCCAGGGGGTACTTCGTTTCCACTAACAGGGTCACGTTCTACAGGACCACCTGCAGCCATAGTCTTAGGGTTTTTACTATAGTCCACTTTAATTCCTTTAGGTGTTGTGTTGACCTCTGCTAGCTTCTCAGTACCGGAGATGTCTACACTGTTATCCTCTGCAAACTGTCTCTCAAACTCGAGCGTACTCATCTTGTGCTTACCCACAAACTCTACCTCAGTCATCTTACCAGCAGAAGCTAAGAAGTAATCACTCATAGCATTCTTAGAGACTAGACCTCCTTCTGCGTAGCCTTCAGGGCTAGACACAAGACCTCCGTTAGAAAAAGATATGTCTGGTGAAGCAGAGCTGTAAGTCCCAGCAGGACCTTGCATAGTAGACTTAATTGTGTCAGGATTAAAAATAACCACTTCGTTAATACCTTTTGATGGGGAGAAGGATTGTATCCCTTGAAAACCCTCTTCTTCAAGAATCGGTCTTAGGACGTTTTGTCCCCACCCCGTGTTTTTCCCTTGGCTATCTTTGAACAGGTCACTTACACTTACGTTTCGACCTTCTTCTAAACTTTCTAGTACCTCTGTTAAGTGAGGAGTCATGCTCTCTGTAGGAACCTCACTAAGGGATGACATAACTTTGCTTCGCACAACGTCGTCTAACAGTGCCTCATCTGTGAAAACCTCAGCTACATTTGTGTATACAGGAAACACTTGGCCGCCCATCTTCGCATCCGAAGGGTCAGTAAACCCTCTGTTTAAACTCATAGCATAATCAGAGGCATCTTTAGAGGAGTCTGTAAGGTACACCCCAGCTCCATAGTCTCCTGTGCTAGAAGGAGAAAGGTTAACTCCTTCAAAGTTTCTGGTGTCTCCTCTTAGAGTACCAGACATACCATGGTACAAAGGTGTCTGTTCATCTCCTATTTTAAAAAAAGAACCCTCCCCCCACGCTTCTAGTCCACTCGTTTCTGGGCGAATACGGATGTTACCTCCGAGAGAACCTAGGGCATTAGGGTCTACCTCTACACGTTTAAATCTCTCTACTGCTTCCCGTGCTCCTTTACTAATAAGTTTAGAAGCTGCATCACCCACTCCAGGAATAAGACCCACGACAGTAGCTCCGCCTAAAGCCCCAACAAGCCACCAGTTTGGGTCTTCTTTTTGTGTCTCTTCGTAGACCTCTTTTGCAGCCATAGCGTCACCGAGGATAGGTGTCATCTCAGCAATAAATTTAGCAGCCCCCTTTAGGGTGGGGCCACTGGTGTTTGGTCCCTGCTCTACCCGTCCTCTGTTTCTGTTTTGGATTCTAGGGCTAACCAAGTTTTTATCTTCATCCATTGACTTGCTCCCTTAGTTGCTTCAACCTACGTAAGGCATCTATCGCCCCTTGTGCCCTGTAGACATCCTCAATAAGAGTAGACTTTTCCAACTTACTTTGAGTCTGTCTAATACGGGAATCAAGCTCTCTTAGAAAATCATCATACAGTAACTTGTCGTTAACAAAAGGTTTTAGGTTCATTGTTCAGCACCCTCCCCTGTGTTGCCTGAGAACCCAGGGGTACCTGGGGCTGGCACAGCGCCTGTACCAACGTTACCCCCACCAGCTCCGGTAGGGTCCATAGGGGCAGACCCCTCAGGGCCACCAGGACCCCCTTGTGGAGCCTGTGGTGCTGCTTGTGGGTTGGCTGCTTGGAACGTCTTAAGCATCTCAGCCTGTACAGCCGCACGTTGCATAGAGTTTGTTACTTTATCAGGATCAAGATCGAGAGACTTAGCAATCTCACGGATGATGTAATCCAACTTAGCAAAAGGTGCAAGCACAGGGTTCTGTACAAGACCAAGCAACTGCATCAAACGCTGGCTACGTACTTCGTTAGCCATGAGTGAAGAAGTACCAGCAGCTTTAACCTCAAGATCACCCTGAATCTCTGGGTCAAAGTCAAACTGCATGTTGAAGGAGAAGAGAGCTTTACCGAGAGGACCAAGCAGGTAGTCGTCGAAGTTCTGGACCACGGTACGGATACCGCCGTTAGCAGCAGACATCAACATAGAGATACCTGAGGCTGTACGACCAACACCAGAAATACCCGTCTGCCCGTGAGCAAACGAAGGGAAGCCAGTAGACTCATCAGAGAGCTGACGGGCTTTATCGAACATTTGCATGTTCTCGTTAGATACGTTAGGGAACTTGGTCCCAAAGATAGCCTGCCCTGGGGCACCAGCCTGACGCCTAAACACTTTACCAGGGTACACCTTTAGGTCTTGACCTGGTGTCAAAGCAGACTCGTCTATCTCAATAAGCAGGTTGCCTGAGAGAGCAGCATTGTCCACAGCCATACGCATGAAGCCGTTCATCAATGTCTGAGTGTCGTCCATGTTTTCTGCAAGACCTACACCCCAAAGGCTGTAAGGGTTCATCTCGTAAGGGACAGCGTAGTAGGGGATGATCGCAGGAGTAAACGGGTTAACGACAAGACGAAGGACACGTCCATGACATACCCAGATGTTTACGTTAACTTCGTCTACATCGTCAAGGTTGTCAGGGATATCTACATCGTGGTCTTCTAGGATTTCACGATCAATGTTACCCCAGAACTCTAAGACTTCGTAACGTTCAGTACGGGAGTCTTGAGCGTCGTCGTCCATGACCTGCTCCCAGTCTTCCTTGATATAGTTGGGACCCCACTCTAGTGCAAGAGCAATCTCTTCTTTACGAAAGTAAGGACGTTTGTTCAGACCACGTAGCTTAGGGCCTGACATCTTATGACGTTCAACGAACCATTCAGCTTCATCCATGTTTGCGGCGTCTGGGTCAGGGTAGCCGTTCCAGATGGATACGTGGGAGACCTTAGGGACAGTCTTGATCAGAGGCTTGTAGTTGCCCTCCTCATCCCACTTAGGATACTCTTTGTTCTCTGTAAACGGACCCTTCATCAAACCTGTACCAAAGAGGGCACACTCGAAAGCAGCAGCCCGCAGGTGCTTCTTAGCACGAGACTCCTCTAGTTGGTCGTGAATTTTCTTCTCCATCTTCTTAGCTGCAATCTCTGCAGGATGAAATGTAACCTGAGTAGGAGATGTACCTGGGCCAGCTTTGAGTTTGTCCTTAATAGGATCAAGCTCGTCACTCATACTACCTAGGCGACGTAGGAAGTCATCGGTGGTCTCACCAGGATTTACCTTAGGGTACTCAAACTCTTTCTCAGCTGTGGCCACCTCATCGTTAGTCTCAAGGTGGACTGTGTCCTCTACTCCATCAGGAAGAGTAGTAGGGTCAATGGTCAAAGGGAACCTAGCGGAGCCAAGCAAGACATCAGTAATCTGACCATAGGCTGCTGTCACCTTGGTCTTAGTTACTTTAACGAATACCTTAGACTTCTCTGTTTCTAAGAACTGTACTTCAGGGCCGTAGAGGCCACGATAGTTCCTGTAAGCCCTGAGCCAACGGTGCTCCTCGGTTTCACGAGCAGTAGAAGCTTTGCTAAACCGTTCTTGTACGTAGAGAGCAATAGTGCCTGAAGGGTTATCTGTCTCGTCTTCTTCTTCACGGTCATCCAGGGCAGTCATGTCTTCCTGATCCATGTTGTTCTCGAAGTCGTCTTCCATGTGTATTCCTTAATAACCTGAGTCGTAAGAGTTGTTCTTCGACAAGTTGTCTGTGGCTTTAATGATGTGTAGGTTATCTGCTACGTGCAGGCCTGAGACGTTAGTACCCTGAAGTGGAATCCTGTGGTCAACGTGGTATGCCTCACCCTTGAGCCTACTTATAGCTGAGCAAAGCTTGTAAATTAACTTTATCTTCGTATGGTCAGCCCAGGTGGGTGTTCGTTGGAGTACCGCTGCTCTTCGCTTAGCTACTCTTGCAGCTCCACTACCACCCCTGTCCCGTAACCTTGCTGTCTCGTTAACTCGCTCTCTGTTGTCTTTCTTCCACGTGCTGTTTTGTGCTCGTTCCATGTACTTTTCTTTATTATCTTGGTAGTGCTTTACACCTGCTTTGGACTTACGTTCTTTGTTACCTCTGTTCCACTCTGTTGATCTAGTCCTTGAACAAGGTTTGCAAGTATAAGCTTTACCAAGGGGAAAACTCTTTACATTGTAAAAGCAATCAAGACTCTTTTCCTCTTTACATCGATTGCATATCCTCATGTCAGTATCCCATAACGCTGTCTGATGGTGTGTATGGCTCTTGAATAGGTGAGTCTAAGTAGCCGCTCTGAGGTCTCGTCATAACACCGTAGCGGAAGGCGTCGTAGAGGTGGTCTTCTGAGTTAGTATCTACGTCCTCTGAGTTTCGTTTGTCGAGAGGTATGAGAGGGAGCTGCTCGATAGTTTTCTTACAGCTGCTAAAGAAGACTACTCTTGGTTCCTCTGTGTCTGGGTCTACTTGAAGTCTGCGGTGTATCTCGTTCTTACCGGAAACCCTAGAGCCTGCACTCCTGTCTGCTGGTCTCCAACGGCAACCCTTAACAATCATTCTCTCAGCGATACTAGGACCAGTGTCTCCTCGTTTGTGCCAAAGGGATGAGTCGAGAACACCGTAGCGTATCTTCTCTCCTCTCTCTAGCTCAAGGACCATGTCGGCTAAGTCCTCAGCAAGGACCTTACTAGCGTACAGTTCACGGTAGACTATAAGCTTTTCATCGAGTGGGTCTACAGCAAACCAAAGAATCCCTGTGTAAGATGAATACCCGTAATCTGCAGCGCGGAACTTAGTCCAGTTGTCTGGTATAGAGTAAGGCTCCACAACGTGTATCTTGCGGTTGAACTCAGGGAAAGCAGCACCTTCAGCAATGTCCCAGTCTCCTTCTAAAAGTTGTCGCCGTAGATGCTCCGGCATAGACAGTAGGTTAGCTTCGTACATACCATCGTCTGCGAGGTATGGGTTGTCAAACAAGGTGGCAGGAATAAACCTGCGCTTTAGCATTGGTGTTCCTACTAGGTCGTTTGCAACAGCGTAAGTAGACGTGCTAGGCCATACTAGTGTGTCACCAGTTTCATGGTCAGCAGCCCAGAATGCTTCGTTATACGGTGCTGGGTCGATAAACATCTTCTTAACCCAAGCGTGACCTGAGCCACCAGGGTTAGAAGTAGCTCGTTGTATTAACGGCAGGTTAGAACCTTTAGCTGTACGGAGACGAGTACGCATATAGTTCCAAGCGTAGGGTGTAGGCCACTGTGTTAGCTCGTCAAAGCCAATCCAGTTGAAGGCCTGCCCTTGGTAACGCTGTACGTCGTCGTCTTTGTCTAGATAGGACATCCATAGTGTTGCACCACTAGGCATGATCCAGGTTTTTTCCCTCTCAAGGAACTTTGCACCAGGAACAGCCTTAGGGTAGAGGTCTTTGGAGACGGAGATCAGTTCTCTTAGCTCTTCTGTAGAGCGACGAACCAGAAGCATGTTAGCTTTAGGGTTATTGAAGTAACGAACAGGGTCAGCCACCATCGCGTAGCTCTTACCACCTCCAGCTGCCCCACCGTAGAGCACTTCTTGTTCTGATGACGCTAGGAAGTCCTCTTGTGGTCCAGGGTTAGCCTCAAATATTACTGAGGTAGCCTTCTTAACGTCTACATCAGGGGCTTTAACTCTAGCAGGGACCTTAATCGGTTGAGCAGGTACTGTTGCCTGCGGTTTCTCTTCGACCGAGGCTTCTTTCTTCGATGTGTTGGGCTTTTTCACACGCTTCTTTGTAGCATCGGGCGAGGTAGCGGTAGTTTGCAGATTCTTTCGTACGTTGTTGCTCACTTTTTACCCTTGTCATAAGTCCTGAGTGAGAGATGTAGCGCCCACTGTTTGTGCTTAACCAGTTAGCTACGTCACGGTAGCTGTACTGTTTTAAGAAACCTTTAGCTTTCTCCATTAAAAGAAGTTCTTCTTCAATAGGCAAGAGGATATCTTTATCTTCTGGGTCTTGCTCGTATCCAAAGGGTACCACTCTCCCTATCCGTACCACGGGTAGAAACCTGTAGCCGTCTGGACCTAGAGAAGGCTTAGGTAACTTAAACTCTGTTGTTATTTTAGCCATCTACGCCTCCTTTGTCAAGCATTAAATCTTAGGTGGCAGGATAAAGATAGGAGACTCAGCCTTAATCTCTACTTTGTCAGCACCCTTGTGACCAGCACGGTCAAGGAAGTCTTTAGCAGCCGCCATCTTCTCTTTGTTACCAAGATCAGTAGGAGACTCCATCACAGACTTCATAGCCCAAGCAGCCTGAACCCCAGTGGAGACAAGAAACTTCTTAGTAAGTTCTGCAATTTCATTCTCTAGTGCGTTAACTACAGTGGAGGAGGATACCTTGTCAGCGTAACCTGCTAGTTGTTTAGCTTTAACAAAGCTACCCTCGGCTTCCTCAAAGAGGACATCAAGGAAAGTCTGTTGCATCTCTGTTAGTTCTCGTGCCATACTATTTCCTTTTCTTAGCAGTCTTAGCTGCGATCTTCTTAGGCTGCGCAACGTGTTGCTTACCCGCCTTGGTGCCCTTACGCTTAGCTGCGGAGGTAGCTGCGTACTCTTTGTCTGTGAGAGCAGCTCTGGCTTTCTTAGGTAGGTACCGTTCTCCTGTGGCCTTCTTACCCTGGGTAGAGTTCTTACCGCTCTTGGTGCCCCAGTCCTCCTTAGTCCACTTGGTGAGGTCCTTCTGGCTCCTTGCTTTTACCATTACTTGTAGCTCCCACCCTTAGCCTTATACTGCTTAGCAACCATCTGTGCTTTACGGGCGGACCACTGCCCAGCGTTACCGCCTTTAGAACCTGCCTTGATAGAAGCGACAAGGTTCTTGCGCATCGTAGGTTTGGTGTAGTTACCTGCGGCGTTAACCGTGCTCTTCTTCTTAGCCATTATTTACCGACCCATACTATTTGCAAGTAAGACGAGGAACACTGCGCCTAACACGAGGGCTACTGCTACTACAGTCCCTACTACTGTGAGAAACGTACCCATTATTTCTTCCCCTTCTTGGCTGGAGCTTTACCCATCTTCTTAGTAGCACCCTTAGCGCAGCCGCTAGTCATACCACCTTTAGCCATACCCTTAGGTTTGGCTTTAGCTTCCTTGTCCATCATTTCTTTCATCTTCTTGTTCATAGTTTGGTTCCTTTGTTTAAGTATGTGTAGGCTCTATTAATGTGTTCTTTAAACTCTTCAAAAGACATGTCACTCTTAGCTCGGTTACAGTACTTGCAACAAGGCACACAGTTGTCAGGTGAGTACCCTAGTGAGCTGTCTACGCGGTCAACACCGCTAAACTTAATTGTGTACTTACTCCAGTCTCGACCAGGGGAATCTTTTTGTAAGCTATGTGCGTTTTCAAAGTAGTTTAACTCCTGCGGCTCTAACCCGCAGTACGTACAGTCTTGCTGGGTAAGATCGTTAAACTCCTCGTAAGACAGTTCAAAGTTAAAACCCCTTTTTACCGCTCCGCTTTTGTAGGAGTGCAGTCTCGAGTTTAACATGCGGCGTTGTTCTTTGGTGTTGCCCTCTTTGTCTGTACCGCAGCCACAAGTGTTTTGATTTAAGATTGCAGGATATTTCCAGAAACGTCTTTCGTCACCACAAAGACACTCCACAATCCATGTTTTATTTTTCCCAACAAGCTCAGTCCGTGTAAGCTTAAAACTACCTACAGTCTCACCAGGAACGGCTTGGTTACTTTCCATCAGCAGTCCCAAGCCTTCCGACTCCAGTAGTTAGCTGAGAGCTTACTAGACTTACCTTTGATACCACCAGAGCGGGCACAGTAACTCTTCTTACGATTTGGTTGGTCCTTCTTGATCGTCATCTTGGGGTCCCCAAAGCGAACAAGCTTAACTGTATCTCCTTCTTTAGCAAGTACTGCCATCTTCTTGTTAGCTCCTGGCGTCTTCTTTGGTTTGTTGTAACCGTCAAACTTAACACCCCCTCGGGTGAGCTTATCTGTTCCCTTAGCCATTACTTCTTGTTCCTTTTAAACAGTGACCTGACGTACCTGCTAACCTCCCCAGGAGAAGGGAGTAACCAGCCAAGGACCAGTAGCAGCAGGACCCAGGGTGGTATGTTCTGCACAGTGACGTTGTCTATTGCCCCAGCCTTAACACCCTTGTCAGCAGTCTGCGTTATGTCTCTGGCGTTTGGTCTGACTATCTGTTGTTCGTTGGAAGTCCTAAGGCCCACTGTTTGCTCGTTTTCCTGACCAAGCTGGGTGTTTGCTGCTACGTTAGGGCCACCCCCTGTTAAAAGACTAAGAGGGCTAAGGCTTGAACAACTTGTCAGAGTCATCAATCCGCTTAAGACCAAAGGCCACAGCAGCGTAAGTCGTAACAGGCCAGATGATAGTTTGAACAAGGGGTACGTTCTCCATGTAAATTGACCAACATAAGACAGAAAGCAGAACGGCAGCTGACTCTCGGGACCATGTTTTATTGATGAACATTTTCTAGTATGCCTTTTATTGACTTGATGTTTTCGTCGATACGGCCAAGGGTTACTTCTTGCCTCTGGACTACACTGTTAACTGCTGTAATGTTATCTTTGTTTTCCTGGATGTTCCCAGTGTTGGTAGCAACAGTACCCGCTAGGTCAGTTAGGAACACTACAAGAATAATAGTTTGGATGACGATTGAAAAGATAAGTGTGATAGGGATAGTCTTCGAAAGGTGCCATGATTCGTTAGCCATTACTTCTTCACCTTGTTCTTAAACTTATTCCACCAGGTGGTAAAAGGGTGTTCTTTCTTAACTTTAACCTGCCCGTACTTAATCTCTTGGAGTTCTTTCTGGTAGGCTCTAGCAACTTCCCTGATTTCACGCATCTTGTCTGCACCGTTGATGATACGTCGAGCGTTCATGTAGTCTGTGCCTTGAGCGTTGATGTAGTCACCGAGACCCTTGCCAGTGAACCAACCTTCTCGGCTACCAAGAACGAGTATCTTTGCGGACACCCAAGGTTCCATAACGGAGTCAGGGTCAGTAGTGAGGTCTAGGCCAAGCTCACGGCCAGCTTTAATGTAGTTGTCTTCCCATGTAAGCTGAACGTATCCTCGCCCATACCAAGGCCAGTAACGTAGGTTCTTCTTTCGCCATGTAGAAGCATTGCGCACCCAGTAAGCTTCTTTAACTGGTTTCATCGTGTGTGCTGTTTCCCACCATGCGGTGGCTAAGACGTAAGCAGCTTGGTCCAAAGAAAGACCGTAGACTTGGCACTCCTTTAGAATAATCTGAGTGTCGCCAAGGTTTAAGTTAATCTTCATCCCACTCTCTTCTCATATTAGGTTTATAGCAGTCGCTGGGCTTGAGGAATCCCTCTTTACGCATAGCCCATTCTACGTGGTCAAGGGAGTATGACACCCCAGTGTCTTGACGTATGGCCTCCCGTACGTAGAAGACATCAGACATAGGGATATGCACTCTCTCAGGGTTGTCTGAGTCCAGAAGGTTCTTGTAAAACTCTTCAATGACATTCTCACTTTTGTAGTACATATTCTTCTTCCTAGTTATATTTATTTAGGGACACTTGTCAACCGTTACTTCGTCTTTGATGACAAGAAAGGTTTTACCTCCTACCCTAAGTATAAAACCCTAAGTATAAACTAAGAGTCTTTTATAGTTTAGAGGAGTATACCTAAGTATAAGACCTTAAGTATACCCTGTTATACTACATGTATACTTATAGTATATAATATAGTGCATGTAGCCCCGGTTGTCAAGGGGTACCCAGGGTTTATTTACCTTAATGTAGCTTTTCCTCTAAGTACTTACCACTAAAGTTCCTTACACTGGTCACTTCACACTCTCATAAGCCTAGGAGTACCCAGGGTTCTGTCCTTATCTTGTCATTTAGAGGACCAACCTTCCTACACCACATCAAATTACCACACTAATCCCTTGGTTTACACCATAAAAGACTAACCGTTGTACTACAAGTATATACTACAAGTGTTAACTGCTCCAAAGTACTTACCAATATGTAAAAATACCCCCCGCTGTCAAAGGGCGTATATAAATAACGTACGGCCCCCCGGTGGCCCCTGCACCCCTAGCTTGAACGTGGTTCATGAACGTGGTTCACAGGATAAATAACACCATTCTACTAGCTAAACCATTGATATAACACGATAGTTTACACAATTAGTCATCGTGTATGTCCTTTTTGTCACACCTAGTGGGGTATCTGAGTACCGTTGTGTTATATCATAACAGTATGCATCACGTGGGCTAGCGCCATGTAACCATAACGCAACACTGCTGTGCCATTTATACCACATACATCCTCACAGCCACACAGAGGGCCGCTACAAGCCCTTCTTACGTTTTACCTAGGGTCAGGTCACTAAAACTCAGGTTGACGATTTGTTCACCCCTTGTTCTACTTTGTTCACCCCTTGTTCTACTTTGTTCACCCCTTGTTCTGGTTACGTTCCTCAGCCATGCTCTGAGCGCATAGCTCTTATGCAATCTTAGCACTGGTCATTCTGCTGCACAATTCCTAACATACTTAGGGATTCTTTACGTGATAAATGTTACAAACGCTGTAATATTTCGTGATTTGCTAGGTAGTCGGTTTCATGACCTTAATGTCTTACGAAACGACCACCGGTAGACGGTCCACTTAGTCTCCACGTTCTTTATATTTCCACCCTGTTCAGGGTTCCCTTTGTCCTAGGGGTCGCGCCTCACTAGCGCATGGACACATACAAGGGTCGCAAGACTTTCCCCTAGGGGTTCACTTGGCCCGCTTCACATTTTCAACAGTGTGCACAGTGTCTGATAGGTGTGATGTAGTGTCACCTGTAAAAAAGTTTCGGCTAAGACCCGACTACTCAGACAAGCGTTAGCTATAAGCATTTATTGCAATGGGTTCCCCTTGTCATAATAGTGTCAATTTACCTTTTAAAGGTCGGTTGCCTGTTATGCTTTGACCCATAGTCGATAGGTGCGCGATAAGTCTAACCTAGGGATATATGCGTGAACGCAACGGGCTAACCCCTAAACGCTTTACGTGATGAGACAATACAACTAAACACGACTTAATGAGGGGTCCAAAACCCTAACACTGCCCTAACAGGTGGTGTTTTTTACGTTGTGTTTTAGTTGTGTCTTATGGAGTGTTACACGGTGTAGCATTCCTTGGATACAACTAAAGGTGTATAAAATGACTACTTTTACTTTCAAGATGGATGATGCTCAGATTATCGCTGGTATTAAAAGCGTTGGACAACGTTCTAAGTCTATTCGCGTTGACATCCAGAAACTTGCGGTGTCAATCACACTAAACTGGGCGAAGGCTGGGGCAGCAAATATTGCTGCTGAACGTATGACTGACCTACTGAATAATATGGACCCAAGCCATAAACAGAAGCTAGTAAATTGGTGTGACTCTTTTTGCGGGTTTTCTTTGGTGGATAACAAAGATGGTGAAAAGGTGTTTGCCTATAGCCGAACAAAAATGAGTGAGAAGCAATGGGGTGAGGCGAAAGCTGCCAACCTGTTTGACTTCACACCTGACTTGCCGCCTGTTGCCTTCAACTTCAAGGCTAAGTTTGCACAGTTGATTGCTGCTGCTGAAAAGCGTAGCGCCGTGACTGATGCGACGAAGCGTAACGCAGATGATGATATCCCTGCTGAGCTGGTGGCCAGTGCTAAGGCACTGCTCGCTGCAATGCCAGAGGTTGAACCTGACTTCTAAAGACGGATCAAATGATTTAACTGTAAGCACCCTGTAAGGTTATACTTATGGGGTGTTTCTATGTCTGGTTAAGCGTAGCTTAACTGTAATTAACCTACGGTTAATGCTAATCATGGGGAGAAAAACTATGGTCGTCAATAAGGAAGTGTTGTGAAGGTGTATACTATGGTAAACATAGTCACTGGTAAGGTGGTGCTTGAGACCTGCACACTTGATGATTGGATACGTCACGAGAATAGAAACGTGATGGAATTGAAACCTAAGAAAGGATAACCCAATGCTACGTACCTTCCTCACTGACACCCTTGGTATTATGTCCATTGCTACTATGGTGTATGTACTACCGTTTATAGCTTATGGGTTGCAGTAGTTTACTGCGCCAAGCGTCCGGCTTCCTAAGGCAAGACCAAGGACGGTAAACCCTCTGGTGTCTGGAGTCTAGACTTTGGATGACGGCGGGGTAGCTAGCGTAGCAGCGGCTGTTATGGGCCTTACCTTACTGTTTGTGTACGTAGGACCCATGATGCCTGAAGATGGTGCCGTGGTGCCTCTCGCTGGGAGTGTCACACCCTGTCAGGACAACGTAACCCCTCAACTAGGAGAGTAACAATGGAAAACTCTGTACTTATCAGCGTCAACACAGCTGAACGTCTTGCTAAGCGGGTACCACGAGCGATGGGTACAGTAGTTATCCGTCGTGTCTACAAAAGGTTTGCCCACCAAGGCTACTCACTTGTGGTCAATGGCAAGCCTCTCAATGAACGAGCGATGTCTTTGCTCAGCAACGAACAACGTTAGGGTATACTATGAAATATAAGCTTACCAAGAAGCAAGTAAGGTACCAGTTAAACTAACCTAGGGTATATACTCTAAGTATCTACTCTTCTAAACCCTTAAATACCTTAAGTATACTTAGGGTATAATAAGATACACTAAAAGAAACTTAAGTCAAGGAGAAAGTTATGCTAGAGTTTGTGCTCTTTGCTATCGACGACGGACACAACTTACACAAGCGCAAGAAGTTTATGCACTACGTGGATACTCTCCGTGCCATGGGTAAAGCATCTACGGTGCACCTTTGTGTTGGTAAGTATAAGGGGAATCTTGAAGGCTCTTACCTTATGCTCTCAAAAGACTATGACAACCACATACAAGGGCGTGAGTATGTCAAGTATCAAGAGAGTGTACTCAGGGTACCTGGTGACACTCGACAGCCCTGTGTGCTTGAGTTCTCTGATGGAAGTTCTATCGTAGCTGGAGGTATGTCACAAGTGTCCCCTGAAGCAGCAATGAAACTTGATAGTTGGACCTACGTAGAGGAGACAGGTAAGTACTTTACCTGTGGTTCCTTTGTTTAGTGTGGGTGACAGGGTACGGTGTCGGCCAGACAGT
>Ga0306897_1000020_pt1 | contig 41489 bp, 56 predicted proteins | sample AntRauMFilla1563_FD_190425 | JGI IMG/M metagenome (GOLD analysis project Ga0306897, IMG submission 190425) | Saline lake microbial communities from Rauer Islands, Antarctica - Metagenome Filla 1 #563 (v2) (version 2) | ecosystem: Environmental > Aquatic > Non-marine Saline and Alkaline > Saline ...
ATTATAGAGTTCGCAAAAATGTTTGACGCAGTACTTGCGTCAGACAACATCAGTGTACAAAAAGCCCTGCGTAACTTTATGATGATTGCTGCTATTGTTCACGCAGCAGACGATAACAGCGAAGAACGCTTAATGGGTTCGCTGGAAACACTGGTTAAAAAAGTTGCTGATCTTGAACGAATAGTAGTCGATATGAAAAATAATCGCAATGTTCAAGATCGCACAAGCGATTATTACAAAAATTATTACGGTAATAGTCCGAGTTGGGTTTACAATCCTGATACCGGTACTCCTTATAGTGGTTCTTACCCTAGTACTAATATCACTTCCAGTAGCACAACTTGGAAAGATGAACTTGGATATACTGCTCAAGAAGTAAGCGAGTTAATGAAAGAGTTAAAATTTAAATGATAACTAACTTAACAGAAACACAAAAAGATTATGCGTTATTTTTGCCTGCAACATCTGGCTTTTATTCGTCTTTTATTGGATACCAGCGTATGCGTTATCCATATGTGCAGCCATCGAGAATTCCACAAAACTTTGTAAACGATGTCGAAAGTCTAAACTTTTTAGATCCACAGAATGGGCTGTTTTATTACAAGTGGTGTCTGTACAGTGCAGGTCATGCTAACTTGGATTTAAATAAGCAGGATGATCGTGAAGAAATGTTCAGAACTAGAGATCGTACTGGATCTAGCTGGGTGTTGGGTGACAGTGGAGGTTTCCAAATCGGCAAAGGTAAGTGGCCAGCAGATTGGAAAGATCCGAATTGTCCAGCAGCACACAAAAAACGCAGTCAGGTGTTGAATTGGATGGACAATCTAATGGACTACGGAATGTGTTTAGATATTCCAGCCTGGGTTGCCAGAAGCCCTGAAGGTCAACTGGCTACAGGAATTTCTACCTACGACGAAGCAGTTCAAGGCACATTTATAAACAATGAATACTTTATTAGAAATAGAAACGGCAACTGTAAATTCTTGAACGTTTTACAAGGCGAAAATCACACTGATGCAGATGACTGGTATCAAAGAATGAAAAAGTTTTGTGATCCAAAGCAATATCCAGATGCACACTTTAATGGCTGGGCAATGGGTGGACAGAACATGTGCGACATACACTTGGTGTTGAAACGTATAGTCCAACTTAGATTCGACGGCTTACTGGAAAAAGGTTTACATGACTGGATGCACTTTCTTGGAACAAGCAAGCTAGAATGGGCGCTTATGTTTACAGATATCCAACGTTCTGTTAGAAAACATCACAATTCTGATTTCACTATATCATTTGACTGCGCGAGCCCATTCCTTGCAACTGCAAACGGGCAAGTCTATGTACAAACTGAAATAGAGGATCGAAAAAAGTGGTTGTACAGAATGTTGCCGACACTCGACGACAAAAATTATGCAAATGATACAAGATTATTCAAAGACGTTTTAATTCAGGATGGAGTTTACAAAAACTTTACTACTAGTCCTGTCATAGACGGTGTTAAAACTAATGAAATCTGTGTGTATGCACCTGGTAACCTAAATCGCATGGGTAAAGAAAACAAAACATCATGGGATAGCTTTACATATGCAATTCTGATGGGTCATAATGTTTGGATGCATCTTAGAGCAGTTCAAGAGGCTAACGAAAAATACGATCAAGGATTGGTGCCTGCGATGTTGGTCCAAGAAAAATTTGATCAAACATATAGCCGAGATATCATTGAAGAAATTTTTGCAACAAGTGATTACGGTAAAGCACAAAGTCTGATAGCCGAGCATAGCAAGTTTTGGATGGCTGTTCCTGGTACTCGTGGCGCAGTTGGTAAAAGGACAGTCAATGCGTCTACGTATTATGGCAAGTTGTTCAATGAAGAACTGCCTTCTGAAGATACAGTCGATATTGATACATGTGAAGATTTTACCGAAGATCAAGTGAGTAACCTAGACGTACTAGAGGACTTAGAATGAAAAGTCTTGTAATCGGTTTAGGTATAGGCGAATTGTACAAAACAGTGTTAACTGGCCTGAACTCGACTGTTGTTACAGTAGACAGTAATCCTAACAAAAATGCAGATTATCAAAGTGTTGATGACGCACTAAAACATCATCAACACTTTGATACTGTTAACATCTGTACTCCTAATTTTACACATAAAGAACTAGCAGAAAAAGTAGCGCCTTACACTAAAATTGTTTTTATAGAGAAGCCTGGAGTTAGTACGTCAGCTGATTGGATAAGATTAATAGAACAATATCCTGCAACTAGATTTATGATGATAAAAAATAACATGTGGAGAGACAACATTGCCGAGATGAAAATGTTGGCTGATCCTTCTACTAAGATAGAAATACTATGGGTAAGAAATAATTGCGTTCCTAATCCAGGAAGTTGGTTTACTACTAAGAGTCTTTCCTATGGAGGCGTTAGCAGAGATTTGATGCCACACTTGTTGAGTATCTATATAGCGTTGAATCCCAATTGGAGAAATTCTGAAGTGAATTATTCTAATAAAGAACAAATGTGGTCACTAAGCGACATTGATTCTACTGATTATGGAACTGTAAATTCAGATGGTATATATGATGTGGATGATTTTTGCCGAGTATTTTACGATCAAAAGTGGTTTATAGAATCATGTTGGAGAAGTTTAAACAAAAATGTCAGCGAGGTTAATTTTTATCAAGGTAACGATTTAATAAAAAAAGTAGAGCTGGGATGGTGTCCTGAAGATGCGTATTACAATATGATCAAGGACGCTGTTGAAAATATCGATAATGACGACTTTTGGAAAATTCAACTAGAACAAGATATTTGGATACACAAACAGATAGAGGAACTATGAAAGTAAGACTTTTACACACTACAGGAAATGGTAAATTTGACGAAATAGTTTGGGACAAACCGACTCCTAGTGAAAACGAAATCGAAGTTAAAGCAGTGCTGACAGGCATTTGCCGCAGTGATATCGATATGATGGAAGGTAACTTTGGTCCTCTTCCATTATCGATGCAGGGCCATGAAGGCCTAGGACAGGTTACTAAAGTTGGTTCTAATCTAACTGGTGTAAAAATAGGTGACTATGTAGCCACCAGAGGAGAACCTGCATATGCAGATTTTTACAATGTTAGAGAAAATGAATATGTAGTTGTTCCGTATGCTGATCCCAAATATATTTTAGAACCAGTAGCGTGTGGTATTAATGTAGTTGTGCAGCCCTATGATCAAATTATCCTCAGATCAGGTAATCACAAACGCTGTTTAATTTTAGGCAGCGGATTTTTATCTTGGATTGTCTATAATACATTAAAAATATTAGACATCAAGTTTATGGACATAGACGTAGTAGGAAATCATAACAAAGAACTATGGGGCGATGTTTTATCAGAAACTTATCAAGGAACATATGACGTTGTAATTGATTTAAGTTCAAGAACTAATATTTTAGAAGACATTGATTACAGTAACGAAGCTTTGTTAATTTTCGGAGTTCAAAAAAACATATCAACAGATTTTGGAAATTTATTGTGGAAAGCATGTACTGTAGTTTTTCCTAGCCCTAGAGCAGAAAAATTTATTACTTCAATGGTATATGCAGAAAAATGGATTACTTTAAACAAAATAACAATTGACAATTTTTGGTCAAAAAGTTATAATAGAGACACAGAGTGGATACAGGCGTTCGAGGACAGTCTTAATAGACCTGAACATTACAACAGAGGCTATATTAAATGGAATTAGACACAGACAAACGACAAGAAGTTACATACTTCATCGGCACAGAAGTAGAACACACTGCAATGAAGGGCGAAAGAACTTTGTTTGTAGTTGGTGTTCAGCCTGTTGAAGAAATTACCCGCAGAGCAGATGAGCATGGTATCAAGCATCTTTACTTTGGAACTAGCCAAAGTTTTACACCTACGACTTCAGAAGACTACATTGAATGGGAATCTATGATTCTCCCATTGCTTAAAATGGGGTACTGGTGTACCCTTGACTTTGGAGTAGAATACTCGGAAGGTGTATTGGAATCATGCTATGACGAATACAATAACTTTATTGCGATGATCAGTGTTAAATTGCCGTACCTACGTCAATTTAATTACAACGCAACTATAAAGTTAGACGACACTACCTGGGGCCATAGTAACAGTGGAGTGTGGTGTCATAGCCTGCATGATCTAATGGATCGTGAAAAATTTACTGACTGGTCAAAATATCAAGGAGACAAAATTGTTGAATAACGAAAAAATAGAAAAGCTAATGGAATTATTAGTTGAGGTCGAAGACGAAAGTTTTGAAATTGTTAAGGAAAATCATCAGCTGCTGAAAGCAATTGACTGGAAGCTTTGGGAAATCCTAAAGATTGCCAATGCGTTTGCAAGAGCACAGAATTTAGATGTTACAGAACCTTTCCCAGTTGACAATGACAAAGATTAATGTTACACTATGAAAGTTATCACAATTACATAAAGAGAATGTACAAAATGACAGAAGCAACTAAAACTTTTATAAAAATTCGAACAGAATTTGAAGGATATCATTTTTATCCTGACGCAAGTAAAATTGATCCTCGTATAAAATTTCTTGAAAACGAACACAGACATATCTTTAAAGTAGAAGTTAAAATTTCTGTTAATCATTTAGATCGAGAATTAGAATTTTTCTTAGTAAAATGGGCATTAAATGGTTTTATTAAGAATGGAAATCAAAATGACAAATCGTGCGAAATGATTGCTACAGATATTTTAGAAAATCATCTCATACCTTTATACGGAAAAAGATATTACGAAATAGTAGTATCTGAAGATGGCGAATCTGACGGTATAGTCGAATACTTACCTTAAAAAATCATTAGCAAAAACAGGAAAAAAACGAGGACCAATGAGTGAAGAAACAAAACTAAAAATTTCTAAAACTAAGGAAAAAAATGCTAATAAAAAAGATTGACAACGTAACTTAAAGATGCTACTTTATACATGAGTAATAACACTTACTTGTTTTTTATCCCTCAACACAGAACTAAAGGAATATACAACTATGGCGATCACTAACACTACTGTAACCAAGCTGTTTGATGACCTTGATACATATCGTGATTACTGTCGTTTCGAAGGCAAAGTCTTCGAAGAAAAGGCACTGTACAATAAGAAGGACTATAATTGGCAGGCCTATGAGAAATATCAAGGTTGGCTTCGCGCAGTGGCTCGTAACGCTAATCGAGATAACGCCAACACACGGAGACGTTAATGACCATATACATTGTAGATATTGAAGCAGTTGACACTCGTTATACTAAGCAGTGGAAAGAACATCTTCCACTTCAACTGCGTCATGCTACAAATGAACATATAGAAGTCATTAGTGGAGGAGAAACGCCTCAGGCTACTACGCCTGGGGCTTTTCTCAACTTTGGCGGTACTAATGTTTACAAATCAAAGCAGTTGGAAATCATAGGCGAAAAGTTTTGTAAGGGTGAAATCAAGAATGGAGATTACTTCTTATACACAGACGCTTGGAACCCCACTGTGATTCAACTCAAGTACATGGCAGAACTGCTCAGTGTTGACGTTAGGATTGGCGGTATGTGGCATGCCGGCAGTTATGATCTACAAGACTTTCTTGGTAGACTAATCGGCGATGCGCCTTGGGTGCGTTCGGCAGAACACTCAATGTTCAGTTGCTATGATGATAACTTTTACGCAACAGACTTCCACGTAGATCTGTTTGCTAGAGGTGTGCTAGACTGGAATGAGGAAGACTGGACTGGTACTCCTTACGAAGCTAACAGCACTATACAAAGAGTAGGTTGGCCCATGGAGTATTTGAAGGATACTCTTACACAATACAAAGGCATGGAAAAGCGCAATCTTATACTGTTTCCGCATCGTGTTGCTCCTGAGAAGCAGGTGGACATTTTCCGCGACCTAGCAGAACAACTACCCGAATATGAGTTTGTTGTTTGTCAAGAACGTAGTCTTACTAAGAACGAATATCACAACTTGTTAGGCGAAGCTAAACTGGTGTTCTCAGCTAATCTACAAGAAACACTGGGCATTAGTTGGTATGAAGGCGCACTGGTAGATGCTATCCCTATGGTGCCTGATAGACTCAGCTACACAGAAATGGCACTATCGGAGTTTAAGTACCCTAGTGCGTGGACTGAAGACTTTGCTAGTTATAGACAACACAGACACGAAGTTGTAGCACAGGTAAGAGAATACATTGAACGTTACGATGACTTCGCAGTAGCTTTAGAAAAACAACGTACAAAGTTAACCCGAGAGTTTTTTAGTGGTGCTGCGCTGTATGAGGCAATTGCTAATGGAAGATGATGAAGAATATTTAATAGATATAACAGAAGCTTCTACTATTAACATTACCGTGCCCAGTAATCTCAGCACAGGCGACATATGGTTAGACACCAGCACTATGAGTACAAATGTTTACACTGATAGTTATGACTGGATAACAATTACAGGGGACAGCGGCAGCATTAACCTTGACAATATTACTATATCTAAGCCTGTGGAGTTTGAGGATCAAATGCCCACAGTTGCTAAAATAGAAGATATGTGTAAAGATTACCCAGGTTTAGAGAAGGCTTATGAAAACTTTAAAACAATTTACAAAATGGTTCACCAAGACTGGCAAGGACGACAAGATGCTGAGCAAGACAAACTTTTCTGATTATAACCCGGCAAGCGACTTTATCAAAAGGTTTCGTGAGAGACAGCGTAAAGAAAAAGAAAATTATGAAATGATTAGGATTTTAGTAGAAAATGAAGTGGCTTAAAAGAAAACTTAGAAATTGGATTAATGAGCCTGATTACGAAGGTGGCGACAGAGGTATGGCTGTTAGCAGCATGGATGATACAAATAGACCCGACACTGATCCTATTCTTACTTTCCGTATCTATAGTGCTACTAACGGTAAAGTCCTTGAGTTTAGGCGATATGATCGCAAAACAGATCGCAACGACAACAGCACTTATATTATCGAAAAAGATCGAGACATTGGCGAGTATGTCAGCAAGTGTCTAAGCATGGAGTTGCTAAAATGAAAAAGAAATATTATACTTGGCAGGATGTAGAATCTGCTGCTGATACAATTATTGCACAGATGTGCAAGGATCGTTGGTGCCCCGACTATATCGTTGGAATTACTCGTGGAGGATTGTGTCTTGCTACGCTGCTGAGTCACAAGCTTAATGTAAGAATGGAGACACTTAAAGTAAAGCTGCGAGATGCAACAGAAGACGAATCATGCGAAACAAATTGCTGGATGAGCGAAGATGCTTTTGGTTATGTAGATCTAGTCGAACAAGAAACTTTGAAGTGCAGATGGGATCTACATAAACGAAAAAATATCTTAGTCGTCGATGATATCAACGATACCGGAGTAACGTTTGAATGGATCAAGAATGACTGGCAAGGTAGTTGTTTGCCAAAAGAAGAATCTGCATGGAACAGTATATGGAACAATAATGTAAGATTTGCTGTTATGACAGAAAATACCAGTAGTCAATTCGAACACGTTCGGTATTACTGGAACGAAGTAAACAAAGCAGAAGAAGATGTATGGTTAGTATATCCATATGAATAAATCATCAAAAAAGGAGATTGATATGAAAAAACAATTAATTAAAGCAGCTAGAATGCACGCCGAAGGTGAACTAGAACGTGCCAAAACTAATATCATGGTATACATGAATAACTCAACCGGTATCGGTGAACACAGCGACATTGTTGAAGCTATCCAACTAGAACTAGATAAGATGGCTGCAGCCAATGATCGTATTGAAATGCTTGAGAAATTTTTCAAAGAATAAATAATCACATGTCTGATAAAACATATACTTTACTTTTTTTTGAAAATAAATTTTCTGAAGTTTCTGACAAAGATTTTATAGAAACTTATAAAAGTATTGTAGAAGTTCCTAATCAAGACATAGTAATAACATTGATTAGAGAGGTTTGGGATTGGTCCAGTTTTAACGATTGGATTAAATCTATTCAAGCCTCTCTATCTCGATATAATCATACTGTATATTTTATAGTAAATAGCACCTTTAATTACAGTGAAGTTGATGATTCTTTACATAAGTATATCTTTAGTATTGATTTTTTCCTCTCCGACGCTGTATTTCGGTACAGGTATGACCAAACTTTAAAAATAAATGCAAAATGGAATAGTGACAACAGTCAAGTATTATTCCTTTCAGGAAAACCTGATTACTATAATAGATATCAACCTGTACTATATTTGTCACAACAAGGTCGATTACATGACTTTGTTTACTCGTATCACGGAACTAAAATTAGTGACCTTCGTGACATAAACATGTTTTATCCAAATCAGTCAAACATTGTCAATACTTTAAAAAAATTATCTAATATATTAGACATTGAGTTTCAACGTAATCATTATAGCGGATATCCTTTCGACCCTAATCTTTATAAAAATACTGTATTGAGTCTTATACCAGAAGGAGTATTAGACTATCATACTAGTGGACTAATTGATATCAAAGACTTACCTTATAGCTACTCTCCACTAAATGCTCCGTTTATTACTGAAAAAACCTATAGAGCAATTCTAAATCATCACCCATTTATTATTTTAGGAGAAATGAATTCGTTAAAATATTTAGAAAGCATTGGGTTTAAAACATTTAGAGAATATTTAAAGTATCCTGATTACAACGAGGTTGAACTATTACAAGATCGAATCTTATATGGTATTGAAAATAGTTTATACTTTCTTGATACATATAAAAAATATCAATCTGATATTGAACGAGACACTAAGCATAATTTTGAAAATTTAATTAAGATAGCCAATAGTCAATGGAACAGTATTTCATTGTTTAATGACCGTAAATTATTTTTAGATTTCTATCTAAATTGTTCTTATGAATTAGATAGAAAAGATATTTCAAAGATTGATTGACAAAAACCTAAATATATGGTATAATGCTAATATGTGTTATACTACTTTTCATGGCAATCCACTGCCTTAACATCGGAGAAATAAATGAAAACATTAAATGAAGAGATCCGCGCAAAGATGCGCGACGACGGTAAAAGATTCTGGGCCGGTGATAACATTTCAGAATATATTACAGAAACCAACAAAGTAGAATTGATTAACGAAGCAGCCCTGGCATTTGAAACAGTGCTTGATACACTGTTGATTGATAGGGCTACTGATCCCAACAGTCAAGGCACAGCACGTAGACTGGCTAAGATGTACTTTAATGAGATTATGAGCGGACGTTATAATCCCGCTCCTAGTGCAACTGCATTTCCTAATGATAGCGCAGACCGTTACGAAGGCATGTTGGTTGTTCGTTCAGAACTGCGCAGTATGTGTAGTCATCACCATCAGCCTGTGAGTGGTGTAGCATACATTGGTATTATTGCTGCTGACAAACTGATTGGACTTAGCAAGTACACACGTATTGCACAGTGGTGCGCTCGACGTGGCACACTGCAAGAAGAACTTGCAAACGATATTGCTCGCGAAATACAATTAGCAACTGATGCAGAAAACTTGGGCGTGTATATTCAAGCAACACACGGATGCTGTGAGAATCGTGGCATTATGGCAAGTAGCAGTCTTACACAAACAACTGTACTTAAAGGTGCATTTGCAAACGACATGGGAACAAAGAAAGAATTCTTTGATAATATTAAATTGCAACAGGAGTTTGCACGATGATAGGCGATTATATTGCAGTGATCATTGCTAAGACATTTATCATGATAGCATTTATGTTGGGCATAATTAGTCTTGCAATTGAACTTTATACAGGGAGTCTTCCGCTATGAAATTACGTTATTCAGAAGCATTTTACAGCGTACAAGGTGAAGGTAAATATGTAGGAGTTCCCAGTGTATTCCTACGCACCTTTGGTTGTAATTTCAGATGTCAAAATTTTGGATTGCCACGTGGCACTGAAAAAGGTCGATACAATCCAGAAGTGGCAAAACTAATCGAAGCAGGTGTACACGAAACCACAGAACGCTTTGAAGACCTGCCATTGGTGTTTACAGGCTGTGATACATACGCTAGTATCTATCCTGAGTTTAAACACTTGGTACATGATCGTACTATTGATGAAGTGGTCGATCACTTGTTGAGCCTTACGCCCGAAGGTTCCTGGACCATGGCAAATGGTCAAGATGTTCACCTTATCCTAACAGGCGGTGAACCGTTACTTGCTTGGCAGCGATTGTACATTGAGTTGTTCGAGCATCCCAGAATGAAGGATCTTAAAAATGTTACGTTTGAAACAAACACTACACAATGGCTACACGCAGATTTTAAAAACTATCTCTCAAATGACGCTAGATTTAGAACTACATTTTCTTGTAGCCCCAAACTATCCGTTAGTGGAGAATCTTGGGCGGATGCTATCAAGCCTGATGTTGCTGCTGATTACTACAGTGTTCCTAGTGCTAGTCTTTATTTCAAATTTGTTGTGGCTGATGATGTTGATGTTGAAGAAGCCGGCAGAGCAGTTGAAGCATATCGTGATGCGGGTGTGGAATGCCCTGTGTACCTTATGCCAATGGGAGGTCGTACTGAAGGCTATAACCTCACCGTACAGGAAGTTGCGAAACTGGCGATGGCAAAAGGATGGCGATTCACTCCCCGACTCCACATATCTTTATTCGGGAATGCCTGGGGTACATAACTATTCGGAAATGCCTGGGGAACTTGATAAAAACGTCAAATACTTTAGAGGTATACACACAGAAGAACAATTTGAAAAGATAAGGAAAGGTTTATGAGAAAAATTACACTAAACCCCCGCATTGCAGATAGTACATCCTTTGATTGGAACAACGACTGGATTGTAATAAAAGAGAACGATCAACTAAATGAGTTCAGTGCTCCAAGAAAAGACAATCCATATCGCGGATATACAAAAGAACAACTAGAAGTTATACAAACAGTAAACCGTGTGCTTGAACACAACAATCAGCCAACTATGACCATTGAAGAAGTAGAGAATTTACTCTTTCCATTTGGGAAAGATCGGAAAATTGAAGCTGAAGACCTGCAAGCTCTTGCTGGGTTTAAGGTTGAAAAGAAAATCATAGCACTAGATGAGGAGTAATTATGAAACAGTGGTTAAAGCGTGTCACAGGAATAGAAGCTAAAGAACGTGAACTAGAACAAGAGATAGCTTTACACAAAGCTGCGGCAGAGGCCGAGCATACTCGTATAGCAGAAGAAGAACTCGAACTTCTAAAAAAGAAAGACCCAAAGGCATATGCTACACGTCGCAAAGAGCCTTGGGTTAGTGTACTTGATGTTAAAGTAAACGAAGAAAATGTTCGCAACGGATTCTTTGAGATGGATTGGAATGAATATTTTATTCAACAGCTTATTCAAGCAGGCTACGGTACTGAGCAGGACCCGGAAGAAGAAATCGTAGATCGTTGGTTCAGAGACATAGTTTATAACATGTTGAGTGAAGAAGGACTTGACACACAGCGAAATTCAGGCTATATTAATGTAGTACCAATCGCAAAAGGCAAATCAGAAATATCATGAAAACTTATATAATAATCGATACCGCTAATGTGTTTTTTCGAGCTAGGCACGTTGTACGTGGCGATATCGATACTAAATTAGGTATGGCACTACACATCACACTCAGCAGCATTAAAAAGGCGTGGCTTGACTTTGGCGCGGATCATGTTGTGTTCTGCTTAGAAGGACGCAGTTGGCGTAAAGATTTCTATGAGCCCTACAAGCGTAATCGCAAGGTGACTCGCGATGCTATGACGCCGCGTGAGATGGAAGAAGACAAAGTGTTTTGGGAGATCTTTGATGAGTTCAAAGACTTTGTCGCTAACAAAACAAACTGTACTGTGCTACAGAATCCTCAGCTAGAAGCAGACGATTTAATTGCTGGCTGGGTACAGAATCATCCCAGCGACAATCATGTTATTATCAGCACAGACGGTGACTTTGCACAGTTGATTGCACCCAATGTAAAACAATACAACGGTGTTGCTAACATGACTATTACACACGAAGGCTACTTTGACGACAAAGGCAAAGAGGTAATTGATAAAAAGACTAATCAGCCTAAGCCTGCTCCGAACCCGCAATGGCAACTGTTTGAAAAGTGTATGCGTGGCGATACCAGTGACAACGTGTTTAGTGCGTATCCTGGCGTGCGTGTAAAAGGCACTAAGAATAAGGTTGGTTTGACAGAAGCTTTTGAAGACAAAGGCACAAAAGGCTACAATTGGAACAACATGATGCTACAGCGTTGGGTTGATCACAATGGTGTAGAGCATCGGGTATTGGATGATTACAATCGCAATGTTGTGCTGTGTGATCTTACTGCACAGCCTGATAATATTAAACAAATAATCGATAGTGAAATAAACAGCGTAGAACCTAAAGATGTAAATCAAGTGGGTATGCGGCTTATGAAGTTCTGTGCTAAATGGGATCTACAGCGTATTGCTGATCAAGCGCAGAGTTTTGCTGAACCACTTCAAGCAAGGTATATTAAATGACAATTAAAGCTAAACCTATTCTAAAAGATCGTTTCTGGATAGTTGAAAATGATGGTGAACGAATCGGCACACTGAGCTGGAATGATGAACGATACATGTTCAGCAACAGTGCAGAAACCTGCTTCTTTGACAATAAACTTCAAATAAAGAAAAAGTTTGGCGTAGACATTGAATGGAGCATTGTTGGGGATTCTGCAGAGAAATCACTGCCAAAAGACTTTACAGTTCATGGTTATCCTACCAGTGTTGCAGCATATAACAGTATGTATGATGTAAAGCGTAAGCTGCCACTGTTTACAAAAAGTGAAAAGTCAAAAAGCCTTTACTGTGCTGGCTATTATATTATTCGATTCGAAAAGGGTTGGGTCAAAAGCTTTTGTCCTAAACTGATCACAATTGAACGCTACGAAAATCGAGGACCGTTCAAATCAGAATTAGAAAGGCGTCAGGAGTTAAGTCGTGTCAACAATTGAACCTGTAAACACTGTTCCGCTACAACAGTTTATTCAACAAGTCAAATCAGCTGAAAACAGTCGAGCAAAAGAAGTAAAGCTAGATATTGCACAGGCAAAGAATCTGGCCTTTACACTCGGCATAGTTATGAGTAGACTACACGGCGAGTTAGAGCGATTGGTTGTAGAAAACAAGCAATCTGATGCTGACCAAGCCATCGAAGTACGACTGGATGGCGGCACAGGCTGGCAATAATCTGCGCAGTTTATACAAAAGAGAGATAAATATATATGTAGTTAATAAGGATTGCATATATGAGTCGGCCAAAGCCCGTAGTTATTTTAGAACACATTGATAACAAAACCTATAAAAGTGAACAGATACTAGAGGCTGATGCTATTTGGGCAGTGTTCTATCAAGGTAAGCCTTTTAATTTAAAAAGTGCCAATGCACTGACAAACTATCCTGGGCCGAAATACAAAAAGGTCAGCTTCTCAAATCCTGGTCATGCACACAATCTAGCTAAAAAGCTCAACATCATGTTTAAGTCTAATGATTTTGCTGTGTATAAACTTATCACAGGCGAGCAGATAGACGAATGAACTGGAAAGAAACATATACTAAACTGTTTCTCAAAGAACTAGGACACAGTATCAACGAGACCAGTCTCAAAGAATACATGCCGCTTTGGTGGCAAAATACACGAAACAAGGCTGCGGGCGGACTTAGACTCTCTAACGAGGGCCTGGACATGCTGACTCAGATTGGCCTTGCTGTGTACGAAATACCGTGGCCCAAAGAGATGGTGCTTACTACACAGGTGATCATATTCTTAGATCAATTTATTGACTGTCCGTACTATCTCAACAAAGACAGTATCACAGTGACTAACGAGCGCAAGGCTGTTGAGCTTACTCTTTTCTCAGGGGATCTGCGCAAGTATGGCATAGTCAAAGCTATGACTAGATCAAAAAAAGAAGCAGAAGAATCCTAACTGTTTAAAATCATTGAAAATCTTTTTTACTAAAAAGGTTGACCTATTGCAGAACCAATGTTATATTGTATTTGTTAGTTAAACACACGCACTGGTCGAACTGAAAGGACTACAACAATGGATACTTCAACTCGTACTGTTACTCCAAACAGCGCAAAATCTTCAATTAAACACGCTCTGCGCAAGAAGCGCCCGATCTTCCTTTGGGGCCCTCCGGGCATTGGTAAGTCGGATATTATTCACCAGATCGGCGAGCAACTGAATGCTCACGTAATCGACATTCGTTTGTCGCTGTGGGATCCTACTGACATCAAAGGTATTCCTTACTTCAGCAGCGTTGACAACACTATGCTTTGGGCTCCGCCTAGCGAACTGCCTAGCCAAGAACTGGCTGATAAGTATGAGAACGTTGTATTGTTCTTGGACGAGATGAACAGTGCCGCTCCAAGTGTGCAGGCCGCTGCATACCAGCTGATTCTTAACCGTCGTGTTGGTACCTACAAGCTGCCTGACAATGTTATGATTGTTGCCGCAGGTAACCGCGAAGCTGACAAAGGCGTTACGTACCGTATGCCTGCTCCGCTGGCTAACCGCTTTATCCACTTGGAAATGGCTGTTAACTTCGACGACTGGTTCGGATGGGCTGTTAACAACAGCATCCACAAAGACGTTGTAGGTTACTTGACTTTTAGCAAAAAGGACCTTTACGACTTTGATCCTAAGTCGCCGAGCCGTTCGTTTGCTACTCCACGTTCTTGGTCGTTCGTGAGCGAGTTGCTCGAAGACGATCTTGATGCTGGTACCACAACTGATCTAGTTGCTGGTGCCATTGGCGAAGGTTTGGCTGTGAAGTTTATGGCACACCGCAAGGTTGCTGCTTCGATGCCTAACCCTAGCGACATCCTTGCTGGTAAGGTTAAAGAGATGAAGTCTAAAGAGATCAGTGCAATGTATTCCTTGACTGTGTCTCTTTGCTACGAACTCAAGGAGAGTGATGCTGCCGGCGATAAGAAGTTTGATGAAAAAGTCAGCAACTTCCTGCGCTTTGCAATGGATAACTTTGATACCGAACTGGTTGTTATGGGTATCAAGCTGGCACTGACGCAATATAACTTGCCTATCGACCCCGACGCCGTGGACTGCTTCGATGAGTTCCACGACCGTTACGGTAAGTATATTAAGGCAGCACAGAGCGTCTAAACAACAAAGTGGGCAGGGAGACCTGCCCACTTTTTCTATTCAACGGTTGACAACGATTGTAAATACTGTTATAGTTACAGCATGAACACTAGCACAGAGGTAAACTATGTCTACTAAACAAACTCAAAGCAAACTTAAGAACTGGGAGCCTGACCCAAATATTACTGGCGAAGAACTAGAGCGTATGCGTGTAGAAGTATATGATCGTATCGTTGTCGCTCGTATTGGTCTTCTACTGCGTCATCCTTTCTTCGGTAACATGGCAACTCGTTTGCGTATTCTTGCTGCGGATGATTGGCTTATGACTGCGGCTGTTGACGGTAAGAATCTCTACTACAACACTCAGTTCTTTAACGCAATGAATAACAAAGAGATCGAGTTTGTTATTGCTCACGAGATCCTGCACTGTGTTTACGATCACCTTGGTCGTCGTGACTGGCAAGGTCGTGACATGCGGCATCGTCTCTACAACATCGCAGCAGACTATATTGTAAACAACCTGCTGGTGCGTGATCGTATCGGTACCAAGCCCAAGGTGGTTGACTGCTACCAAGACTTCAAGTATGAAGGCTGGAGCAGTGAAGAAGTCTACGAAGAGCTTTACAAAGAAGCTAAGAAAAACGGCGAAGATTTCCTTGACAAGCTGGGCGAGATGCTGGACGAACACCTTGACATGGATGGCGATGGCGACGAAAATGACAACGGTGAAGGCAAGGACAAGAACGGCAACGGTACCAGCAGCAAGCGTCCTAAATTTACTGAGGAGCAGATTCGTCAGCTAAAAGACGATATCAAAGAAAACATGCTCAGTGCTGCGCAGGCCGCAGGTGCTGGCAATGTTCCTGCTGGTGTCGCTCGCATGATCAAGGAAATGACTGAGCCTAAGATGAACTGGCGCGAACTGATTCGTCAGCAAATCCAAAGCACAATCAAGAGCGACTACACTATGATTCGTCCTAGCCGCAAGGGCTGGCATACTGGCGCTATTCTACCTGGTATGAGCTTCCAGGACACTATTGACCTTTGTATTGCACTTGACATGTCAGGTTCAATTGGTAGTGCTCAGGCTGCTGACTTCCTTGGTGAAGTTAAAGGCATTATGGATGAGTTTAAAGACTATCGCATCAAGCTGTGGTGCTTTGATACTAAGGTTTACAACGAACAAGACTTCAGCGCCGATGGCGGCGAAGATTTGATGGACTATGAAATTCTGGGCGGTGGTGGCACTGACTTTGATACTAACTGGGAATACATGAAAGAAAATGATATCCAGCCTAAGAAGTTCATCATGTTCACTGACGGCTATCCTTGGAATAGCTGGGGTGACGCAGATTACTGTGATACTGTGTTTATTATCCACGGTCACAGTGATAAAAATCTTGAAGCGCCGTTTGGTGTTACTGCACACTACGAAGAAGGTAAATGATTAAGAACGGAGAACCAAATCCACTTAACGTTTTTGAAGTGAGGCGAGTCAAAGCGGCTGCGCCTCACTTTGAGTATGTTAACATACCTATGAAATACAATCTTGATCAAAGTTTGATAAAATGGATCGAACGAAACATCAAGAACAGATTCTACATAGGACGCAATGTGTTACTAGACGACAACAACAAAATTGCTCAGATAATTACAATTGGCTTTGAAGAGACCAAAGACATGAGCTATTTCATGTTGGCCTGTCCACATTTAAAGTACAACTAAATAAACTGCGCATATATAATAGTGTAAGGAGATTAAACTATGAGCGACAAAGCTAAAACAACCGAAGCTGAGGCAGAAACAATTACAGCACCTGCGCAGCCTCAAGCACAGGGTCCGGATCTTACTGTACAAGATCTTACTGCTCTCAAAAATATTATCGATGTAGCAAGCCAGCGAGGCGCTTTTAAACCTAGCGAAATGATGACTGTAGGCCAGACCTATATGAAGTTAGAGCAGTTTCTAGCAGCAGTTGCAGCACAGCAAACACAAGGAAATTAATATGTTAAAGCATATAGGACGTATGGTTAAGAATGGTAGAAAAGTCATTGTAGCATACAAAGTAGTACCAAACGAGCCAGATCATTGTATTGTGGTCACTACAGAAAATTTGATGGCAGAAGAACACGATACGCTGATTAAGTTGGTAGAATCTGCTGCTGGACAAGAAGCGGATGACCTAGCAACTGCAATGGCCAGAACACCGCTTCCTGATGGTAGAAACATGCTAACAGCATTTCACACCACAGGCAAAATGGTCAAGGTTCCTACCAACACAGTAGAAATGACTCCTACTATACAGAGTAAGATCATGCTCAGCGAACTGAACGAAGTTATCGCTCAACAGCGTGGCGTTACTGTAGCAGACCTAGCTGTTGGTGGGAACACAGCGCCTAAGCCAGCAGCAGCACCCGTATCTGCTATAGCTGAGGCGGTAGCTGTAGAGCCCGCACAAGCTGTCACAGACGGTGTTTTGACCGATGAAGATCTAGCACGTCAGTATCGTTCGCAGGCTGATCGTTTGAGCAAGGAAGCCGCAGAATTGCGCAGACAAGCAGAAGAGCTAGCACCAACAAAAAAGCAAACAACTACTGTAAAGAAGCCAGCTGTAAAGAAAACAGCCAGTGCCTGATAAATTACCTCCAGAAGTGATAGAACACTGGCCGGAGATATTTAAGGATATTGAGATCAAAGCGGTCCCAATGGAATATATCACATCCGTAGTGGTTCGCTTTGATGACGGTGAGACTTGGGAAATAGATCTAAGCCCCGAAAGCTTGGACGTAGAAGGCGTTGATATTATAGACGTGATAGAAGAAACTCTTGAAACGTTTTTTGAAGAATACGACGAATATATCGAAAGTGTAGACTTTAGACTCAACACACAAAAAGTGATTGACGACATTACTAAAAGAGTCGGTACATTTCTAAAGAAAAGAAAGTAACTCCTGAGATATCTTTTATTTTGTATAAATACAAGTAATAAGATATCCAGGAGTTGTTATAATGGCTTTACGTCTAAGACGCGGGACCGATGCAGAACGTCAACTAATTACGCCAGCAGAAGGCGAAATAATCTATACTACTGATACTAAGTCAGTGTACATAGGCGATGGCACTACAGTAGGCGGTATAATAATTAGTGGTGAGATTGGGCTAGACGATTTAGCTGAAGTTGATCTTTCGACTCCACCTACAGCAGGGCAAGTATTAGTCTGGGATGGAGTTAAATTTGTTCCAGACGATGTAGCAGGAGTAGGCGTAGTTGAAGGATCAAACTACAGAATTAACGTCATAGGCGATGATAGCAGTACATTAGTTGATACCGTAACTAACACCCTTACTGGGGTGTTTGTAGGTGATGGTAGTGGATTGACTAATCTTCCAGGTGTTAGTAGTATTTTTGATCTTAATGATGTTTTTGCATTTACTCCACCTGATGTTAATGATGTACTAATATTTGATGGCTTTAATTTTACTCCTCAGAAAATAACAATTATCGAAGGTGCTGACTCAACTATTATGGTTAACACTAACAATAATACATTCACTGGTAATTTTAATGGAGACTTATTAGGTGGAAATGTTATTTCTGATGACTCTTCAAGTATACTAGTTGATAGTCAAAATTTTAGATTTTCTACTAGGAATATGGATATCGAAAACTCTTCGATTACAGTAACCACTACGGACGGATTACAAGTTTTTGGAAAAAATATATCATTAATTGCCGCCCAGATTGACGGCAGTATAATTAATTCTGGTCTATTAACTATTGATGCTAATAAATTTGTAAATGATACACCTGTAGAATTAGTAACCGGAGAGTATTTAGGCGGTATAATATTAGTAAGTAAATCAGTATTGGATGACTCTGCTCCTAAAGCAGCTTTATTGTCTAGTATAGATACTGTTACTGGAATATCACCCAATCCGGCTATAACAGACCTATGGTTAGAAGATGCCGATGGTGACTTCCGTCCAATGTTTAGTGTTAACTCTAGAGGAATTGCAAGTGCAAGTAATGCATTTAAAATGACAACCTATACTGATAATCAGGATCGAGATACTAATATACCATTTCCTGAACCAGGTATGATAGTATTCAATCAGAGAGACGACAGTACCGGAGTACCACAATTTCAAGGGTATGACGGAACTGCTTGGATAGATTTACATTAATAAATATTGAGCATAAATTTAGGTTTTAAACTAATATTTGACCCTGCGTGCCAAGCATACGGGTCATTCCATAAAAATATATCACCTTGCTTATACCCTGTGAGATATGTATTACCTATATAAAAAACATGTCCCATGCAAGAATCTTCTAAATGAATATGCATACGATTAGGAGAAATATTTACAGGAATTCTGTCGTAATGCGGGGCAGCACAGTATCCCGGATCAATCTTTGAAATCCAAGCAGAATTGAACGAATTAAATCCTATATGATTTAGAATTTTCATTATTATTGATCTATCAAACGACTGGTCAGGGAAGTACATGTCCCATTTTACTGTTCCACTATTGCTACTAATATCGTAACCTACACTTTTCCAAATTTTAAAAATTTCTGATATTTCTTCATCAGCTAAAGAAGCAGTAGGACCAGTAGTATCAGGAGTTCCTAAGTTTTTTAATAATTGATTTATGTCAATTATGTTACTACAATTTCCTAAATATGTTACGTCAGACATTAATAATGTTCCAAATGATCAATACCTATTTTCTTACGGAATTCATCAGTAAACTTACAGTCAATTCTTAACCCGTATTCATGCTCCATACTAAATTCTCCTCCGTGCCAATCCTGATCATTAAAAAAAGAGGCATGAGAATTTATATAACATTTTTTTTGTTGTTGAGGATCCCATATATAGAAACCTCTCTTTATTAGCGGTCTAATATGTATAAATTCTGTTTTATGATTACTATATCCGTCTTTGTTGCTTTGGGTGCTATAATCGATGTCTCGATGCTCAAACGGTTTTGAACTAGAATTACTTACAAAAAATAAAACTCTACCTATTGTATCAATTATATTATTGTTTTTTAAGTTGTTAATCCAGTTCACAACTCCAGGAAAAAACTTTTGTTCTTCGGTGGGCAATCTTTCGTATACCCCTCGATCAGACATATTTGTTGCATCTTCCCATAAAAAATAATAGATGTAAGGATCGTGCGCACCCATTGTCATTTTTAAATATGTTAAAAATGTGTTTCGTTCTTTAAAATTTTTAAAATTAGAAGGATACAATTTCATTCCTTCGATTTTAATCGGATCATTATCGGGTAATTTTTCAAATTCTTCAAACGCTTTGTAAATTGGCTTCCAGTTTATAATATGGCTAGCATCATTCCAATCAAACTCTGGTTTCATCCAAGTGCCTTCTTTTGCATATTCTCTTGCTAACGCAAACCCTTTGCATATTTCAGGATGTAATTTTTTAAAACTTTCTACATCTAGATGAGAATCTAAATCAATATAAGGCCTGCTGCCGATTCCTCTTATCATTTTATTCAATCCTTTATCTATAAATTTATTTAGTTTATAAGTATATGTATGAATGATCATTTTGAATACTATTATAATAACGTGCCTGGTAAAGGCCTATGTCGAAATAATTTAATCTACACTAGTCTTATCTCTAAGGATCATAAAACATTTTGTCAATGGTATCACAATGATGCTGAATATCACAAAAATATGAACCAAGTAGTTGATCCTAAATTGATGGACGAAAAATGGCAAAGAGAGCTAAAATTTTTAGATTTAATGAATACACACTTTCCTCAACATATACCGTCTATTTTAGATATTGACTATAACCAAAAAAAAATATATTTAGAAATCGACGGTTATGATATATGGGAACGTGTAGGCTGTAATAATATTGACTATAGTAGTGTGTTGGTTGATTGGGATAAACAGATGCTTGAAATTATAGCAGCACATCAAATCTTAGGAATATACAAACTGTCAATGCACCCCAGTAGTTATTTTTCGGTTAATGGCAAATTAAAAAGTATTAATTATTTTTTCTGTTATACTGATCATGACAAGTCGATAATGATGAGAGACGTATTAAGTCATATAAGTCATGATAGGCAGAGAGACTTAATTCCAAAGATGAATACAATGGGTTTAGATTTTGATTCAACTATGTCGTTTACTCAATTTCAGCATATTGCGTTTGACACTTTTAAGTTGAACTTTAGAGAAGATGTAATGGAATCTGCAAAGGAGATTTATCCATTATGAAAATAGGAATTACTGGTCATACTAACGGAATTGGTAAAAGTTTGTATGATCATTTTAAAAATAATCACACTGTACTAGGTTTTAGTAGAACCAACGGATATGATATTGATACTGATTCTAAAAAGATCATTGAAGAAATAGACGATTGTGATTTGTTTATTAATAATACCAACTGTAATCAAGAATTTTTATTAATAGAAGCAAACAAGAAGGTTCCTAAAATTATAACCATGGGTTCGGTTGTTACTAATTACCCAAATGCATTTGCAAACAGTAGTAAACATAATTTAGAAAACTTACACAATCGATTAGTATCCGACGTCGATTCGTCTAAATTATTATTATTAAAATTATCTTTTATAGAAAATTCAGAAAAAATAGACAGAATTGACAGTGATTTTACTATCTCTCATAATGAAATAATAAAGTCTATTGATTTTTGGTTAGATCACAACTATATTAATAAAATAGAATTTCACTTTAAATTAACAGATTATACCATAAGGTCGTTAGAAAAATTCAATATTGATATTGATAAGATCAGGAATCCTTAATATGTTTTGTCTCAAAGATTGGAATGAAAATCTAGATTTAGATAATTTTTACAAAGAGGCAAATCGACGAGGATTTGTAAATAATTCAAGTCAAGCAGCTATGATTGATTGCTTTCAAAATGAACGTGAATGGAACGTCTGGATACTTTACAATGAAGATCGTGCTATTGGTAGTGTAGCTGCACATTCATTTGATGATATTATACCAGGCGGCTATCGGATACTTACTCGTGTTTGTACATTTGCCGAAGAACGTAAAGGAGCAGGACTTATTACCCCTAAACGTCTTATAGCAGAACATCAAAATCTAACAGACCAGTTTTTATTACCTAAATGCATCGAATGGGTTGCTGGAAGAGGACGAATGTTTGCTACTTCAAATGCTAGCAAGGAAGCAAGTCAGCGCCTAGTACACGGTTATTATTTTCCTACTCTAGCAAAGATTGGCATTGTTAGTAAAATTAAAGATGTGCATTACAGACATGTAGATCAAACTATATGGGAAATACACCCTGATGCATTTTTAGAAAACTTAAATCGATATCCCAGATGGACTAATTTATAGTTAACTGAAATTGTTTTGGAACTAAATTTAATAATTCTTTTAATGAGATGTCATCAACATCAAAATTACAACCTTGATCAATAACTTTAAAATTTGTAATAGTGCCGGCTTTATTGGCATAATTTAACCAAGGACTTAAGGTGTTATCAAAATGATATCTAGGGTTATTCCCTTGTAAAAGAATTGATACATTTACCGGACAGGTTAATTTATTTCGTATTAATAATTTTCGAACAACTAATTGTATTCTAGGATGTTCGCCAAAACTAGCTGCTGTATGTAAAATTCCGGCATTCATTTGATACCACGTATTATCTTGTACCAAGTGATACATTTTTTTAGATTCGAGATCTATAAGATATCCTTCATCTCCACTTAGATTTAAATGATATCTATCATCTATGTCTGCATGTTTAGTATAGCATTGCTCACTATTTAATACGATTATTCTTGCTTCACCTATTGCAAAGGGCAACGTTTTCAAAATTTGATCAACTGCTGTGTTCTTAAACTCTTCTTTTATAAACCAAGGATCATAAAAAAAATCGTCTGAAGGATAGTTGAGCGTTGTTTTCATTGTCAGACTAGATTCAAATATTATTTTATCAATTAAGTCTTCAGAAAGTGATATGTTGATACTTTTAATCATAAAAATATTTATTAGAATTGATAAAACATAAATATTTTTATGAACATATCAATAGATAAATCGTGGACTCGGATAGGAATCAGTCTGAGTGGCGGGGCAGATAGTGCTCTACTAGCATATCTCATATTGAAAGAAACTGACGCTGACATCTATTTTACTACACAGATACGTATGTGGAAAACTCGACCCTGGCAAAGATATATTGCTAAAGATGTAGTTTCATGGTTTCAACAAAGATTTGAAAATAAAATCGAACATATAGAAGGATTTATTCCTCCCGAAATGGAAGAACCTAATACAACATATATTTTAGATGAATACGGTAAAAGCAAACCGGGAAATAGAATTATATTACGAGCACACAATGAATTTGTAATCCATAACTACAAATTAGATGCTTGGTTTTCTGCCGTTAATAAAAATCCTGATATAGATATTCCCGGAGCGTTGGAAGATCGAAACGAAGGAGTATTGCCGTTACACATGAAGCACATGGGAGTTGACATTTGTCATCCTTTTGTGTATACTACTAAAGATAGGATCATAAAACAATATTATGATAATAATATTAAAGACTTGTTAGATATTACTCGTAGTTGCGAAGGCGAGTTTCAAAGTTTAGATTATACCACATACACACCATATCAAGAAGTTCCTGTATGTAATGAGTGTTTTTGGTGTAAAGAAAGAGCGTGGGCCGTTGAACAAAACAAATAGTTGCACATTTTGTATGCATCCTTTTACAGGGCTAGCTACTAGAGAAGACGGAGCAATTAAAGTTTGCTGTCGCAGTCAGCCTATCGGCTATATTCAAAATGAGACTTTAGAATCTGCATGGAACAACAATGCTATGCGCGAAGTACGCAGGCAAGTACTAAACAATGAACGGCCCACAGTGTGCAAGCCATGTTTCGACCTAGAAGATCAGGGAGTAGAGAGCTTAAGACAGCGTCATACAGCAGGGGTAATACCAGAAGCCAGGGTCAACTTATACCCTGACGCACTAGACGCTTTAAACGACGACTACACAATGCCGTTTGAATTTCCTACAATGGAAATTAAACTAAACAACTTATGTAATCTAAAGTGTCGTATGTGCAACCCATTAGACAGTACCAGTTGGAAGGACTGGGATTCTGTTACTGAATTTTATAAAAAAGAAAACAACTATCTAATACCTACTATTGAAAAACTAGTTAACACTCCAGGACAATACATTGGTCCGTTTGATAACTCAGATAATTGGTGGAGCAGTTTTGAAAAACTATTACCGTATTTTCGCAGAGTAGAATTTGCAGGCGGCGAGCCACTAATGGATCCATACCATTATAAGATTCTTGACATGCTTGCGCCTTACGGCGATAACATAGAATTAAAATATGCTACCAACGGAACCACACTAGGAATCAAAGGTGGAAGAACCATATACGACTATTGGCCTAAATTTAGATCAATAGCAGTAAATGTAAGTATTGACGGAATACATGATGTGTACGAATACATCAGAGGCAACGGCAAGTTTAGTGAAGTAGAAGAAAACGTTAAAGTGTTTAAAAGCTTTCCTAATGTGAGTAGAGTAGTAGGAGCGTTTACTGTTCAATCAAACAACATAATGCAGATTGACAAAGTTATTGATTATTTTATTAACAAAATGGGCATTGTATTTTACTCTCACAGAGTAAACTATCCAATGTCACTAAGTGCGCAAGTATTGCCGCCAGAACTAAAAGCAAAAGTAGTAGCACGTTTAGAACACATGAAAACGGAAGTATTAGAATACCCAATGATTAAACAACATAAACTATTAGAAACTGTAACTCTACAACAAATACAGGATAATATTAATTTTCTAACAGCAAAATGTATGTACGAAACACATTGGCAAGACTGTATACAGTTTAATAAACGCTTAGATAAAACTCGTAGTCAAAATTTCCTTACAGCCAATCCAGAGTTTGTTCCGTATGTTTAAGGTAGAAAGTCGTTGGGGGCACGAAGATAGTATTCATGTAGAATGGAATCTAGGAAAACGTTGTAATCTAGATTGTTCCTACTGTCCTGTTGAAATTCATGATAATCATAGTCCACATACTGATATAACCATATTAGAAAAAACAGTTGATCAATTAGCAGCATTAAACAAACCTATTCGTGTTAGCTTAACCGGTGGCGAGCCTTGTGTTCATCCAAAAATTGAATCGCTGCTAGCATATATGAGTCCTAGAGTAGAATGGATTAATATTACAACAAATATTACTAGAACAGCTGACTGGTATATTAATCAACCTTTTGTTAATCACTGGGTGTTTAGTTTACACTTTGAAGATGAGCAATGGGAGGAAAGAGCTTGTAAAATTGTAGATTTTTACGAAAAATCTAATAATCCTTTAATTCAAGTTAACGTAATGGCACATCAAGATTATATGGATCGTGTTAAATCTGCTGTTGATTTTTTAAAATATGAAAATGTTCCATATGTCATACGCAGAATTAGGTGGACTGAGCGGCACGATTGGTTTGATGATATGAAATACAATCAAAAAGATTTGGATTGGATACTCACACACGATTCAACTGCTGTGCCAAATATTGTAGTTGACGAAACTGATTATTACCATGCTAACGATATTATCAAGAACAACCTTAACCAATTTGAAGGATGGAGATGTGCTGCTGGTATAGAAAGTTTAATGATCAATTGGGACGGTGAAGTACATCGTGCGACTTGTAGGGTAGGCGGCAGTTTAGGCAATATATATACTGGTACTTTTAAACAACCAGACGAATGGATCGCATGTACAAGAAAATGGTGTACCTGTGCTGCTGATATTCCGTTAACTAAAATAAAACTTGTTTCCTAGCATTTGTTTCTGGTTGACAGTCGCACACTCCGACTTTCTTGCAGACTGTAGGTACTATTGTAGGAGAAAAATTATCAATAAACTTGTCATCGTAGATATTATAAAAAGTATCTAAATTATATAATGGCTGGCCGCAGCCTCCTCTAATATCTCCATTCTTATCAATAAAAAATGTATCTATTCCAACGTTACAGGACCATCCTGTGAATATATTTTTGTCATTTAACGATAACCAATTACGTGGAACTTCCTTTGTTTCGCCGTCAGCATACATTATTGTAGGGATGTTTCTTGGTAACTTTTCTGCGCCAAGCCAATATTCTTCATTTGGATATCGTTTCAACGAATTGCTAAGATAATCTTTCTGCTCGTTAGTATACCTTTGCTTATCATTATGTACTTCTAATGCAGTAATAGGCCATTCATATTTACTGTTCTTTAGTTCTTCTACAATTGAAATGCATTTATCCCAATTAGTTGGATCCATTAACACCATGCTGTTTACGGTTTTATTTTTAGTATACATTATATCTGCAACATCTGAAATGTGTTTTGGATCAACCTTTTCGTGATGACAACTTAGCATAGTATGGTCAATATAATCTCCATACTGATTCCACCATCGTAATGTTCTACTACCATTAGAGCTTATGCTAATAACACACCCGTGTTCTTGACTAAAATATTTTACAAAGTCTCCAAACTCTCTTCAAAGCGTAGGTTCGCCGCCAATTATATGTAATTGTATTTCATCCTTATTTGCATTATTTTTGTAATAATTAATAACATGTACAAGATTGTCTTTTACTCGTTCGAACTTTGGCCAAGGAATATCGCCTTCGTGGTATCCCGGAAAACAATACCAACAGTTATAATTACAAATATTACTTAAAAATAATTCTATTCTTAAGATATTTTCTGGTATGTTTAATTCTATTTTGATAATTTCTTTCATAGTAAATGACCAAGTTCAGGGAATATAGTTGCCGCATTTAGGCCGCGAATTTTATCTAGTTTATTTGTATATTCTTTAAAGCCAGGTAATAAATGACTATTATCCTGAGCATTCATATGATTTAAAACTGCTTCCCAGCGTTTCCATCCATAAGGGTTATGTTTCCAGTAGTCGTCATCTTGTCTATAATTTTTCCACAACCAATCTTTAAACTCCATAAAACGTTCTTCTACTTCTTGTTTGTCTTCTTTGGGCAGAATCTGTATGCTTAGAAATGTAGGAATGTATAATAGGTGCATATTAACTAGGCCGCCACCCATTTGTACGCCGCCGGGAACTGTTCCGTTGTTTAGCTTTTTAAATCCGCTTTCTAGTTTCCACTTCATAAAGTCGGGTAAATGTTTTACGTTGAATATTTGTATTGCTGTTGCTAGACTAATTTGTATATTATCTGGAGTATTATCTAACAGATGTAATGTACGATCAACTGTTTCCCAATCAGTAGGGTATCGTATATATTCATCACGTTCATGACTTGCGTCCATACTTACAGCAAATTTAACTTTTTTAAATTTACTCCAAAGTTGAATTAAATCTTCGTCGACTAGCAGGCCATTTGAGTTATACCGTAATAATATTTTATCTTGATAGCCTTGTCTAATAATTTCTTCAATAAACATCTTATGTTCTTTAATCATCAGAGGCTCGCCGCCGGCAAAATAAACTTGACGAAGGTTAGGAATTTGTCTATACATCTCCTCCCAAAAAGTGTCCTTTTCGTGCCACTTGTTATTAAACTCTTTTCGGTCCCATTGCATTTGCTGTTTTACATTTTCGTCTTGCAAAACAGGAATTAACTTTTTATGATCAGCAACCCATTTACTCGAATCGTGAGGACTACACATTACACACTTAATATTGCAAGTATGTCCTAACCGTAAATCTAAGTATTTTAAATTTTCTGGTACAGTTCCATCTTCTTTTGTCTGACGTACTAATTCGGGAATATCTACACCATCTTCCATCCAAGTATAACTTTCCCAAACACGCTTACTAGCAACGCCGTTAGATTCTTCTTCGAAACATTTACGACAACTGGCAGGAATTTTTCCATCTAGCATAGTTGTACGTACACTTCGCATATACTCATTGTTCCATGCTTCCATCGGAGTTTCTCGGCCAAAGTTTGCCGGTTTGCCGTTTTCCATTTTGACTAAGCCGACTTGGTGGTCTTCTCCTGCACCGCTGGCATTTGCACTACAGCACAATCGCATGTCTCCATTGGGTCTTGTCGCAAAATGTATCCAAGGAAGCACACAAAATGTATCGCTGCCGGAGGCGTTTGCTATTTCTTCTTTGTATTTGTCTAAATTAGACATTGGCTTTCTTCCCTATAATCATGAAGCGAGTGTATTTAGGAGTCTCGAACTCATCTCTCCACACTGGTTTAATTTTACTCATTTGTGTAAAATTGTCTAAGTCAGTGGAGCATCTTACATGCTCATCTAAATCGAAATAGTTATTGCTCTGTATTACAAATAATGCATTGTCTGGTTGATTGTTTAACCAGTGTTCATATTGCTGTTGAGTAATGTGTTCACAACTCGTGTTAATTACAATATCCACAGGTAAAGTATATGTACACATGTCTGCTGTTACTGCTGCAAATCGGCCAGTCATTTCATAATTTTTATTAACTGTGTTAGCAATTTCTTCACATGCAGGATCGATGTCTACACTTGTAATATGTTCTATGCTTAAATCACTATTAAAAAGAATACTAGCAAGCACGCCGTTCCAGCCGCCATAGATAGCAATTCGGTAGTTATTATACGGCATATATTTCTGTAGATTTTCTACTAGCCATACCTTACTGTTTATTTGACCTTTCCAAAAACTCTCAAGTGTTCGATATCTATCTTTACTATTTCGAATAGCATCCATCCAAAATAATACGTCTTGTATATCAACTTTCAAACTGTGCTCCTGACTTATCAAAGATACCACATTGCTTACTGCATTCCTGCAAAGGTTTATTTGTCCAGGTGTTTTCAATTTGGGTAAAGTAGTTAGAGTCAAATATATCCTTTAAACTTTGTTTATTTAGATTGGGAAATATTTCAATTTGCTCCATGTAATCAATTCTAGATTCTTGAGAAGGTAATATCCACTCAAAATCTAACCAACAACACGGACTTACTGTTCCGTTTGCTGCTACATATATCTGCAATTGCTTTTTAGCTTTACATACGATGATAGGAGATACTGCATTTTGTGCTTGTTCTACAAGTGTAATCATAGATTGGCTTTTACTTGTTGGCTCTAAATAGTGTGTAGGTTTCCCGCTGTCGTCTAATACTGCCCATTTATCATTTTTAAATCTACTAGTATGTTTTATAGTAAAATTATTGAATTTCATTTGTTCTGAGATTAAACGGCACTCTTCAATTTGATGTTCGTTATGTTTAAATACTAGCATATGCCATTCTGCAAGGCCGCCGTTGTTGATAAATGCTCTTGCATTTTCTATTATTTTGTTCCAGTCAGTTGCTACTCTATACAGATGGTGCGTGTCTATTAGTCCATCAATACCAAAAGTTACAAATACATTTAAGGAAGCAAGGTCATGCCACCATTTTTTACTTCTAGCACTTCCATTAGTATGCATACTAAGTCGTATATTAGGATTATTTTCTCTAAGATATTTAAAAATCTCCAATGTATCTTCGGCAATGATAGGATCTCCAAGATTGCCGCACATAAAGAGTCTATCTAACTGTTGTATAAACTTTGCAGGAAACCATTCTTTAAATTGTTCTAAAGATATTTCGTCAAGTGTTATTAGAGGGTTTAATATCCCTCCACTAATACGTCGAGGACACATAGGGCAGCGTGCTTGACACTTACTTGTAACTTCAAGATGAAGTTCTTTAATATCTTGGTATCTATACATTCTTTATCTTTGATATTTTGCTAGCAGTAAAATTACAGATTATTCATTTAGAAACCCTGAAAGTTGTAAGGTATATTTGTCATTTAGCCCTATATTTGCTCCAATATGTTCAACTGTACTGTCCCAAAGCAGACCTTCACCCTGTTTCCAATGAGTATATGTGGCCCAATTTTCATTATCATTATATTGAATAAGATGTCCTATCTTCCAATCTTCTATATGAATGTTTGCTCGTACTTTAGTACGTTTATCATCGGGGAATTTCTTATTAATTTGAAAAAATGTATCTCTGTGAACTGGAATAACATTGCCAGGCCGTTGACGAATAGTGCTAACTGTTACTATTTCCATGCCAATCTGCTGTTCAAGAATATTGTAATCAATTTGTTCGCTATTCCACCAAACTTGATTTATATTTGTATTATATACATCATAGCTATCCGGAAATCCTCCATACTTTTTGTGTATATCAGTCAATTCTGTTTTTTGATGCTGTATGCAAGTTTGATCAGTGTCATAACTTGCACTAAAAAACTCTGGAAAATTGTAATCTATTTTAATTTTTCTAATCATTGTATCTCCTTTTTGGAATTTTGCTATCAGCACTGCTTACACACGTATCTGTAATACACTTTTTTGGTGAAGGAAAAATATTAAATCCTTCAGTTAATGTACCTAACAGTTCGTCTTTACAACTATAACTTCGTTTAATTTCGTTTTCACGTACCACGATTCCTTGATAACCTGCATTACATGTCCAATCTTTAAATTTATTAAATCCAAATGCATTGAATCTTTCTGCTTGATCTATATAATACTTATTGTTATTATTATCAGTAAGTTTAATTTGTGATATTTGATTGCCTTGCCATTGCTGAGCAAATCCTGTTTGCATTTTTTGTATTTGTTCGTTAGTATATCCATGTACTACAAAAGATGCAGTAGAATCACTTTGTGGCTTAAGAGTGACATTAATTCCCCTAGCAGCAAATCGTTCGAGTCGCTTGTAAAGTTCGTCAAACTGTTCCGGAACCATAACCTGATTGATGGTAACAAATGTATTCTGATTTATTAGCTGTAGACATTTATCACCAAACTCTTCTTCTTGTGCAAATTCTGCATGGTAGCTGGCTGTTATGCTTCTACGCTGTAATGTTTTGGTATTTTCTAGCCAGCGTTCCCACCACTTAGTGCCAGGGCTTAGATTAGTGGTCATATGCAGACTTTGATATTCAACTTCGTTGTCGTTTGCATAATGCTCTATTATCTTATCAAAGTGTTTATACGCTGTAGGTTCGCCGCCACTGAAACTGAAGTGAAAATCAGTGAAGTTATTTGCACGGGCTTGTGCCTTGATACTATCCACTGTGTGTAAGTACAATTCTAAATCTTGGTGGTCGGGGGTACTAGATCTAGCGTAAGGCCAGCAATAACTGCACGAATAATTACAAAATCTAGCCAAGATCCACGAAACTGTAAAAAGACGACCTTTTAGCATAGTCTCTTGCCCAAATTCTGTTATATCATTCCAGGGTATTTTTTGAAAACTGTTCATACATCCAATCAAAATCGTTTATTAGTTTAAGTGCTTCTGTATTAATTTTATTTTTTACGCCGTATTCAAAACCTGCGTTGGCACCAGCAATTGCATATTTGCCGAACGGCCTGTTTTCTCCTACAGTTTTCCAGGCAAGTAATCTTTCTTCAGTTTCTATATTATTTTGTCGATCTATAATCTTACTAGACAATTTGACACATTCTCTAAACGCACTACGCCATGCACTAAACGAATCCGTGTTAAATGCAGTAATGTTAGATATTTTTGACATAGATTTAAATTTATTTGTAATACTAGTAGTCATGTCAGGTTTTGATGTATCCATATCAATAGCAAGATGTCTAGGAAATAATTTTACACCACCGTAGCCGTACACTAAATCATTTACGGGATTTTGACTTCTCCATACATGAACAGCGTCTTGATCCCACTCTGATACTAGATAGTCAAAGTTAAAGTCGTCGACTATTAATGCATCAGCATCAACGATCCAAAACATTTTAGTAAAGCAACGCTTTGCTGCGGCAATGTGTGCTTGATGTATACCTTTGACGCCGTGGACACGTTTTACTGATGGAAATCTAGCCTTTAGGGCAGCGTAGTTAGCATCTGCGTTAGGTTCTCGATAACTTATGAATACAATATCATACATACTTAATTATAACAATCCTAGCTTTTTCATTTCTTTCTCTAATACGTCTGCCCATATTTCATGACCGTTTTCTAAATAGTGATACCATCTATCGCCATCTCTTGGATCTAATTTATATTTGTGTTGTAACGACTGAAAATAACTGTCCTCTGAACTGAACGGCAATCTGTAATAAAGATCGTTCTCTACTTCTTTAAATCCTGTCAAATCAACTGTGTTATCATTAAAGAAATTAGTAGGATCATTATTAGGATAGTTAATTCCGTCTATTGCATTAAAGGCGTAGTATTTGATACCTTTGTTACGAAGATAACCCGACAGCAACTGATGTCTTACTACATGAGCATTACATAAAACATCATAATCTACAAATCTTGTCCATAACTTATAAAATTTTCTAATATCACTGGTTGCATAGGTTTTCCAATCTTTAGCAAGGTGTTGATTAAGTGTCCATCCCCAATATGTATTGTTTTGAATTACATAATCTCTCGAAAAACTAGACCATCCTATTAGTACTATTATATCTTCTGGAAGAATACCTGTTGCAGTAAGCCTATTGATATTTTTTACAATACTTGATTCGATTAATCTATTTGAGGCGCCAACAGATGCTATGTTTACCATCTGCATATTATTTCTTACTGCTATCTTATTACCGAAACATTTCTCTAAATTTTTTGGATCTTCTCTACCAGATCCTACACTCATTATTTCTGATCCGCACGAATGACTACATCCAGCAACTAATAATATTTTTGACATCATTTAATTTCCTTTGATAATAAAATATCCGCAGCACAGTGACATTCATTTTTATTACATATTATACTGGTTGTTGGCCAATCTACACTGGTATTTATATTTCCAATATTGCCGCCGACTGCACAATTGCCTCGATGTACTCTGCCGTCGTAATGTACAAACAGACTTTCTAATCCTACATTACAAGTCCATCCTTCAAAATTAGTGTTTTGTGAGTTTGTTAACCCACTTACAAACTCGTATGAGAAGTCTTCTTTAGTATTTGATACATCTACTATTTCTGATCGGATATTAATATTCCTGTAAGTAGAAGGTAATGTAGCCCATCGTTGAATTATCGGAGTTTCATTTAAAAGTTTATCTTGCTCTGCTGTGTAATTTATTACACAGAACGGGTCGCCAATTCCAAAATTATCTAAAATCCTTACAATTTCTAAAGAGATCATCAAATCACTATCCTTAAGCCTATTATAAAACGCTATGCATTTGTCCCAGTGATCAGGGTGCATCATTACACGAACTGTTACTCCGGTTAATTTTGAAGTTACTGCAATTTTTTCAAAAAATAGATCTTCATCGTTCTGTGTTAACATAAACTCAGGATGATAACTACAACCGATACTAGACATTTTAGACGCTATTTTGCCCCACCATTGTACTGATTTTGCTAAATTAGTCGTAAGTGTTACTGAGCCGCCTCGATCATAAATCAAATCTACCATTTCTTTAAAGAAAGGACTTATCGACGGCTCGCCGCCTGCTATACTAAAATGCAATTTACCGTATCGATCGAAACATTCATTGATAAACTCTTTAGCAGTATTCCATTCATAATGATGATTTTTTCCTGTATGCAAATCAGCAGGGCAATATGAACAACTATTTGTACATATATTATTAATTACCCAGGTTATTACTACAGAATCAGAAAGATTAATTATTTTATTATAATGTTTTCCGTTATAATTAATCAGTGCTGCTTTACTCATACTAATGTATCCTTAAAAATTTGGTCTAACTGAGGAATAGACTCTTTGTAACTTACACTGCGATGCTTATCTAATACGTCTAGCGAATCTCTTAATAAAGTTAATTTCTTTATTGAATCGTTATTATTACACGGTATTGATAATTGATCGATTAGTAAATCAATTTTAATTTGTAATTCTGGAAACTGTTTTATCATACTACTATTATCGATATAATTTTGTAATTCATTAATAATAGGCTCACGAAATTTTTCAGGTATTATTGTAATTTCTTGGTGTGGAGGGTACGCTAGCAAATTAATGTTAAACGGCCATTCTTTATAATACGGATACAATTTTGATTGCTCGTCAATATACCATAACAATTTATGTATTTCAAATATATTAAATATACTTACAGTAGCGTTAACTAAAATTTTAATATTATTATGCTTCATATATTGTTTGGCTTCTTCAAAATTCTTTTGTATTTGGCTCCAGCGTGACGGGAATCTACTATACTCTTGTACTTCGCCTACTGCATCGATACTTGCAATCAATTCAAATTTCTTAAAATGTCTCATAGATTTGAGAAACTTTGCATTAAGATTAGTAAAATTGCTGCTAACAAATACTGTAATATTTTTAGCATAGTCATTAGTTACACAATATTCAATCATCTTATGTACTACCGGATTAAGTGTAGGCTCGCCGCCTGCAAAACTTAATACTTCAATTTTAGGGAGAAACATCTCAACTTCTTTCCAAAACTTTACCGACTCGGCCCAATCCGCCGTTGATACTTGTTCGAGCGGAAATCCTGCTTCCCAAATACCTGGTTTGTCAATCTTTCGAAAGAACGAGCCTCCTTTGGTTTCGATGCCAGAGTCTTTGCTCAAAGCTATAAATTCTTTTTCGATCTGCGACGAATCATAAGAGTTACATATTAAACATTTTAGATTACACAAGTTACTTGGTTTTAATTCAAGTTTTATTGGAGTATGAATTGCTATGCCACTATTGTCTAATGTATCTTTAACTAATTGAAGTTTATCTCTATCGTTGCTATATTCTTTAATACTGCGCTGTCTCATACTAGACTTACCGTCTCGATAACAAGTAGAGCAGCCGCCTACTTTCTTTTCGCTAGCAACATCAGTTCGAACACGCTGTACTAAATCATTATTCCAAAAAGTACGTATTGTATTGTCATTGCTTATTCTTTCTTGATCGTAGAAACCTTGAGTAGTAAAGTCATTCCAGTAACAACAAGGAAATACTGCGCCGTTTGGACGAGTGCTTATTTCTAAAAACGGATAGAAACAAAATGTTTCACTATCTAGAATTGCTTCGCGTAACTTATCTAATTCATCCATTCATCATCTCTCTGTATACTGTACAATTATTTTAGATTTTTTTATCGTGCTTTTCAACTTCTTCTTTTACATAAAGCATTTCGGGCACAGTTGCATACATATTTTCGTTTCTAAGTTTATCCATTATTTCGGTATCTTTAACAAATTTTCTAGCAAACTCGAGATCAAACGGTTTAGTTAGTTCATGTAAGATATGCTCTAAACGATGTCTAATTGATGTATTATATTTCTTATCGTGATCAGCAATAAAATTATTTAATTTAATTATTGTTTCTTTTTTAAACCAATCTGGTAAAATTCTAACATTATATTTTTCAGGACGATCGAGATAATTTAAAAAGAAGTTAGTATAGTTATAACCTAACTTCTCATCTTTTTTAACAACACCAAGTTCTATTAGTCTCTCAACAATTTCTGGTATTCTAAATACATTCCAGGCACCTGTAGTAATTCCAGGACGAACAACAATATTATCCAATGTAGTCATTTCTTTTAAATTTTCCTCTACCTTGGCCCAATCAGTGCCAGCACGTATTAGTTCTGCGCGGTTATCAATCTCGTCTAAACTAGTCCATACTTCAATTTTGCCAGGTTCCCATTGTTTCCAATAATCTAATACACTTTTTCCTTTGTATGTTAACTTAGATGTATTTGTGTTATAACATATTTTAACGTCAAATCTTTTAGCTTTTACTAACATTTCAAGGATATACCAATGTTCTGGCATTAGTAGTGGTTCACCGCCAGCAAAGTAAATCTTTTCTACTTCGCCTACTTGACTCTCGAGAAATTTGTAGTTATCTAGACCATCAATTTCGTCAGTAGTAACTACTTTTTGCCAGTCTTCTACAGGCCAATTTAATTTTTTAGCATCGGGTAACCAGCTAGAACTATAAACTGGGCCGCACGAACGGCACTTAAAATTACAGAGATTACTGAATCTAAAGTCCCAATATTTTAATTTCATTTCTGTAACAGTACCATCTGCTAGTGTAGTTTCAGGTATTCTATCAATCACATGAGGAAACTCTCTCAGATGAAAGATTCTACTACTGTCCCCTGTAATAGGTTCTCGGTCAGTACAAGTCTTACAATAATTAGGAATTTCTCCGTTCAGCATATCAACTCGGAGTTTTTTCATCCTGTCGCTGTTCCAAATATCTTCAAATTTATCTGTTTTGATATTTCCTAAATTTGCAGATTCATGTTGTGACGTCAAACAACAGGGAATAATTTTACCATTAGGTTCTAATGCCATATGCATCCATGGAACTGGGCAAATAGAACAGTTTGCCTTTTTAACATCTTCTTTTGTATATGCTGTCATAATTTTATTCCTACTTATTAAGTGATATTATTCTATAAGATTCGTTGCTCATTGTTGATCCATTAAAAACCCAGCTTTTAGTCTTGCTGGACTTTGGTATGTATGCTTATAAAATTTACTTGCTTCAGCGTCTAGTGGTACAGTTGGAACAGGAATATCAATATAACTCTTAATAAGTTTGCCTAGCTTTTTAATTTCTTCTATTAGATTGTCCTCTGAAACTGTTTCAGTTGTTTCATTCCAGTAGTTATTTAGATAATCAAAATCTCTAACATTTACAAAATCCCAATCTGTAAACATTGTGAGGAAGAATCCTTTTCTAGCACCATATATTGACCAAAGGCCGTTGTTAGCATCTGCACCTACTGTCATCCATATATATGCTCTATGTAGATTGCGCCAATCGTTCTTAAAAAAGTCTTCTACAGCAGCAGGACGTGCTCCCCTGTCAAGACACATTTTTACGCCTTCGCGGAAACCAGCACGCCATGCTTGTTGAGGAGTAGCATTGTTCATAATTTTACTAAAACATTTTTCTATTTGGATATATTGAACATCCCAACAAAAGTCAACCTGCGCATGTTTATTATTAGGATCTGCTGCTTCATGAGTACGCATGTCTAGAACATACTTTTTAGGCCAACATTTTAAACCGCCGTTTCCGTAGATTAATCCATTTACTTGATTATTTGCAGCCCAGCTAATTACGCAATGTCCTAGGTCTTCGTTTTGAGCTAGGTCAATTTCTTGCTGTAAAAAAGTAGGATCTATAATATTGTCGCCATCGACAGTAATAAAGCGATCAGTTTCTGATAATTCAGCACAAGCCTTGTGTGCTGCATCTGATCCTTTAACCCCGTGGACACGTTTTGCCCACGGAACCTTTTGACATAGGTCGGCATAATTACGCTCTGCGTTTGGCTCGTCATAGCTTAGATAGATCATATCATAGTCTATTACTTTTAATTTGTTAGTCATTGCGTGACCTTATAGCTGTATGATTTAAAATATTTATTTGTGTATATACTTACTTCTCTTTGTTCGAATTCGAAGTCAAACTTGAAAGGTATTATTATAGAATTTTCTATTGCATTTCCTAATTCTATATATAAGGTTCTGTATAAAATATTTGGATCATCTTTTTTAGTAACACTTAATAGTATTTTATCGTGTGATGAAAGATTATTAGATCTTGTAAACTGAATAGTTTCATTACTTATTGATACTTTCCATGTGTTAGTGATAAAGTCTTGTTTAATTATTAAATCTGAAATTTCTAAATCTTCTTTTGGAATTTTATACAAAACTTTATCGTATAGAAATGCAGTGTTACCTTCGTGTATATTTTTTAATATAACTAATTTAGTACCTATGTCATAAGAAACTTTATAATCAGCGGTCTTTTTTTCTCCTGTTAATAAATCTTTAACTTCTTTATGATCAAGTTCTAAGATTTCATAATTAGAATCTTCTTTTCTAGGAGAAATTTTGTGAATTTCTCCAGACTTTTTATCATAATAAACATAAGAAATGTCAGCAGTTTGTGCATCTATTTTTATCTTTTCAAAAAGACTTTTTAAACTATTTGACATTTAGTTTTTTCCTGTACTTCAATTTCGCATTAATAGTATCGATAAAATCTTTTTCTGTATAATGAAAAATGCCGTGCTGTTGATGATTGCCTATTTTTAAGACACAGTCGGCATCGAGATATGCGCTGATATTTCGTTGCCAATTATTAGAAGACAATTCCCAATTTTGTATTTTAGATTTCATATGTACAAAGGTCGGAGTTGTTATGTTTGGATTGACTATTTGATGTTCGCAGTCTAGTATTTTTGCTACAATTGCTGTACATACGTCCATGCTTATAAATTCAGGACAATCGGCTTTGAGAAAGATTTTATAAAATTCTTGCCAGTTTTTTACTACTATTTCTAGTTGTGCAAAAAATTCTTGTGCAAAGTCACTCTTTTTAAAGTAATATACACCAGTGTACAAGTTAGATAGATTGTTGTTTACAAAAGTTTTTCTATAATAGTCACTTGTAACTGTTTCGCCTCGATAAGTCAGCACTGAAGATGTAAAGAATAAATTATAATTTTCTAAAAATTTCCACCAATGCGATATGTCTTCCAATACCAACATATCAGTATCCATAACTATAGTTTCGTTGTATGGAGTTGCATGATACACTTTCCAACGATTTTCTATTTTCCAATCTGAAGCTGCTGATAGGTCTTCCCAAGGAATTTCTATAATTTTATCAAACAACACTGCGTCTTTTTTTGTAATTTTTTCATTTGTAATTATAGATATAGGCAGATCAGGATTGGTTAATTTTAGACTGAGTGCAAGAACTACTGCTTGATCTATGTAATTTACTTTATAATTATTTTGAGCTAGAACTAATACTCCTTTAGTCATTCACAATCTCTCCTTGATTGTCTATTACTCTCTGCAAACTTAATTTATTCATAACATGTACATTTAAAGAATCAGTGTTAAGCAAAGTATATTCTCCAGGACGATCTTTTTTCCCTACTAAAAAAGTCATAGCAGTGTTGTTATGTTTGATTAACAGATCTTTGTCAGTTGTATAGTATTTTTTTCCAGGTAATTTTTTAGCAAAAGAACCCGTTTGAAACCCATTCATTATGTGAATTGCTATACTGAATACGTAGTCGTTGCGATAGATTGAAGAAGGGAGCCTGTACACTCGCACATAGTGATCCCACTCTTGTCGAACGTGTTTTACTAAGTCAAAGAAAGTTTTGTTGTTGTGTGTTTTTGTAAAATACACAACTGTGGCCCAATAGAAATCAACGCTGGTATCACTTACCTGTTTAAATTCTACAGTATTTCTAACTTGCGATAACTCATATGCATCCTTATACAGCATAAACTCATTAGAACTGTCAAATACATTTTTTAATAGACTGTTGTTTATAATAAAATCTGTATCCATTAAAAGTGTTTGGTCATAAGGAGAAAGATCATAAGCATCAACTCGGGTGCCGTTTTGCCACTGAACTGTTTTTTGACTGTATTCTCCGTCAAATAGTATTCGACGATTTTTATCGTCAGTATCGTTTACAGCAATAATTTTATCAAACACAGAAGCGTCAAGGCAATCTGTTGCGTAACCAGGACTGTTGGTTACTAGGCTAACAGGCACTTCTAAATATTTCTTTATTCTTTTTGCTAGGTATACAGACTGTTTTACATAATCAATTTGACTGTTGTTATTAGCAATTAAAAGTACGCCTTTACTCATGGTCAATTAATTTTTCAACACTTCTATTTGATTTTAATTTATTATACTCTGCGTGATAAGTGTTTAATGCATTAAAATACTGATCTTGTATGTCTTCTAAGAATTGAGTCAAATCAATAACTTCTACAGGTATTTCATTATCATCAACAAAAATAACATTTTCAGTATTGTCTTTTTCTACTAGCCAATTAACATAGTTAATCAGCGTTGTATTAATTGTAAATTGGCAACCTTTATAAAAGTAAACAAGACTTTCATTAAACTGTTCCTGTAAGACTCTGCGTTGATTTGACAGTGTCTGCATGTAATTCGCAAAGTCTAATGCTTTTTCAAGACGTTCGTCCATATATATCTCCTAGTTCGTTAAAGTATATATGAAAAACTGTGTAAAGTCAAGCAGTTATTGACTAAAGCGTACTGATATTTGTGCCTGTAGGTAAATCCGCTGAAGGTATAACTACTGTATCTACTACAGTTCCGTTAACTGTTACCGATCCGTCTGGCTGTAATAATCTAAGTGCGCTGGTAAAGTCACCTAGTACTGATTCGTCGATACCAAAGGTTGTGTCGTTAGGCTGGCCATCTACAAAATCTATCTTAAATTGTATTTCTCTATCATTAAGCTGTAGTGCTGAGATGCGATAACGATTTCTAGCATAGGTTGCTCCGCCAGTCTGATCATAACATAGTTGATAAGTGCTAGTAAGATTATAATTACCAATCGAATAACTAGTACCTATTCCGTTATTTGATATAGTCTGATTGGCTTTAAAGCTGATAGTGCCCATAGCACTGAGTTGTGTTTGCCAGTCAACTGTTTTAGCTTGGCTTCCTGCATAATTTACAGAAGCATTAAATCTTACTTCGCCGCCAGAATTAAAAAATTGTCTACGTTGTAGTGCATCGTCAAACGTAACTTTTACAATATGTGTTATTGTACCGTTCCAGGCGCCGGTATTTGCGAAAGATCTTGTACTAAAAATCGGCGTGCCAACTGATGTTAACAAATTCAATTCGGCGGCCTGTGTTGCGGAATCTATTAAAAATCGATCTGTTTCTACGTTCGTGCCTAATGCTTCTAATGCTTGGATGTATGCTAATTCTATTTTGTCAGCACTAGGATTAGTGTCAAAACCGCCTTCGACAAACGGATCGATTGTTGTAGAAGAAACTCCAACTTGATGTACACGTAATCTTATAAGATCTATATAGAGATTTTCGTACTGTTCTGCGGTAACTTTATCAGTAGCTAAAGTATTAACGTCATAATCTCCTACAACAGCTACAGTAGAAAAGAGTTGTCCGTAGCCGTAATTAGGAAAAGACAAAGTAGAATCACCTAGTATTTTATTTACTAGGGTTCTTAAGGTGTTGTATCTACTAGCTGTTACAGGTATAGTTGTTGACATTTACAATTCTCTCAATGTATTTATAGTAGTTATATACTAAGAGAATTTATTATGCGAGAGTTGAAGAGTTAAAGTACGACGGTGCTGCTACTTCTACATAATCGCCTGTTGCTCTGTAATGTCTTACAGTGCTTTCTAATCTGCCATCAACATTATTGTCTATGTTATTGTCTACAACTACAT
>Ga0306897_1000022_pt1 | contig 40945 bp, 14 predicted proteins | sample AntRauMFilla1563_FD_190425 | JGI IMG/M metagenome (GOLD analysis project Ga0306897, IMG submission 190425) | Saline lake microbial communities from Rauer Islands, Antarctica - Metagenome Filla 1 #563 (v2) (version 2) | ecosystem: Environmental > Aquatic > Non-marine Saline and Alkaline > Saline ...
GACGAAAACATCCGAGATTTCACGAGATTGGCAAACACATCGTCACGAGATATGCGGAGAACGTCTTTTTAGAGGAAGTTCGGGGGTGGAAGGGGGGGGTGTTTTGATGTTTTCATTAAATTGCGTAAAAACTCAAATTTTTGCAGCGGGGTGGTGTGTTTCATGTGAGTAGACTAAAGAGGGAAGTATCCGAGTTTTGTAAGACTATATAAGACAACACAGCCGCCGTTAGAGAGCAGTGAGAAAGTGTGAATATATTTGTACAAAATGGTACTGTTGACGGTACAGTATCAATATGATTCAATTGGTCTAAGAACCAATATGGCGAATGTAACCCGGTCGCAGACGTATATTGATTCGGGCGAAACAATCGGAACTTTGATTGAAAAATTGCGATACGAGAATAGTATTCCCAGGACGACAGGAGTGAATATTTATGCCATCGCGGATGCACGTGTACTTCCATTTAGCTACACAACGCCACATGAGGCCATGGAATTGGGAGACCGCTTAAAAGAATTCGATGAAGAGTTGTGGGATGAGGTCATGCACGATACAAAAAAACTACGCATTATCGTGCGTTTGAGACTTCATCTTGTAGTCATGTCCGATGCCTACGCCCTCGAGCAGTGTCAGGCGGATTTGAAGCATACCAAGGCGCAGTTGGCCATTGTTTCGCAAGAGCTGGTAATGTGCCAACGCGAGATCGTGCGCCTGCGCAAATTCGAAATCGCTAGTATGTTCTCTGGAGGTATGAAATAGCGTCATTTACAAGTTTATTTGATATCAATCCATTGCTACATGGCGTTGTCCGTGCCACCGATTCGTGCCACAATTCCAAGCCATCCATTCAGATGGCATCTTGCAAATAGGCACTCTGTGTGTACACATGGCTCGTTGATGATTAAAATAAGGCGGCTTTGATGTGGATATATTGTACGCAAAGCGATTAGCGCATTTTGTATAGCTTGTCAACAAGATGTGGTTGTACCATACAAGAAGTTTCGAAATATGTTTATGTATGTTTAATAAACCCTGACAAATCTGTGAAATATATATTCAATAAACCTGTGAAACTTTGTTCGACTCCGCATCGCATGTGACCGGTTCTTAAAAATGGGTTAAATATGCCTCTAGCACGTGTAAAATATAAAGTATTCCACGTGGCTCTGTCGCGCATACCACAAAGGGAATAATACTATATAAGCGTCGAACATCAAGATGTGCTGTGTGCATTCTCCTTGTCGTGATGAAAAAGATTCCACCTGCAATCACCCGTCCGATCATGCTTGAGAAACCACCGCCGCCAATCACGGTGAGGCCCGCGTCGATGACGTTTCAAACGCCACCCGCCCCTGAGCCGTAGACGACGGCATTGACGTTTCTAAAACGTCCGCATACACACCCGTAGTGTGTGCGTCAGAATGTGACTGGCGTCTGCATCCATTGTTGGGTGCACTGAGGTTCGACTCCTCAGACGTTCAATATGCTGATTTAGAAAGTCTCCTTGACGGAAAGGTAATCTGGATTTCTTTTGTTACATACGGGGCAAATACGATAGTTCAAGCACGACATTTATTTGCTGCTGGAGAAAACATTTATACATATTCATGCTGGCTAATTGAGATGAGGAATGGGTGTAGTTGTCGCACTGAAACGGAATTGAGGGAATTTCGTTATTATCATCCCCCACACACCCCCGGTGATCGGAAAAAAAGCAAGTAGTGCGTCGCGCCATGTGATCCCACACAATTTCAGTCGAGCAGGAAATTTATATACGGTCGGTGCTTCAAACTAAGGCCATTACCTCGAGAAATCTCCGCGTCATATTTTCGAATTTCTCACCAAGGTCGGTATGCACGATTATTTTGGACATCATCGACACTGCATCGCTCTTCTTGAGTTCTGCATGCAGGGTGTTGCCTGAAGTAGAAAGTTGGAAGAAGACTTCAATGGCCAAGTCGCGGATAATGATATCGGCGACATGCACGGACACGACCGCCACAAGTGCTGGAATCACCTCAAAAGTGACAAAGGAAGAAAGATGCGAGGGCTGGGCAGCCAGATGCTGTAAAAAGCGAATTGTTTCAAGCTGGACTGCAGCGTGATCCTTGTGCGTGACCATGGATAGCACTATCAGAGGCAACGCACCAGCGGCAAGCACAACATCTTGGAAGTGTGTGTCTTGGACAACAATCTTGTTGAGAATGGTAATGACGTTGATTTGAAGACTAACTGTTGCCTTGAATGTCTTCATTGCCGACAACACTATGGGAATGCCAGATTTTGCTACAATGTCGGCTCGCCCAACCTTATCACGGGCCATGTAGCCCAAGAAGGCGCAGGAAATCTGCTGCAGGCGCGCCACAAGAGGATGCACCATCATAGCATCGAGCATGGCAGAAATCCCGCCTGCCTGCACGAAATGCAAGCGATGCACGGCATTCCCTGCACATAGATTATAAAAAGCGCCAATAGAGTGTTCTTGGTTCAAGGCAACATTCTTGTGCGCCAACATGGCTGTCATCAACAATGGAAGGATTCCTGCCTCGATCATCATGATGCGCAGGTCGTCTGAGGCAGAGAGATTCAAAACAAACTGACTGGCACACGCAAGCATACGGACATGATTGTGGGTCGCGGACGACGTCATTGCCAGAAGCATAATATCAAACGCCCCAGCTGCAACGATGGCCAGTCTGTTTTCATGCAGAAGACATAGCGTGTTCAAAATCGCCATGCATGAAGCAAGGAGACTGGCATCCATGGGATGTGCCTTCATGACTCCTACCAGGACTGTCACACCATCAGCAGCTACAAGTTTGTTCGTAAATGATGCGTAATTGTCACGCACAAGTGAAATGAGTAACAAATTGCCTCTTTTCTGCAGCTTTTCGTCCTTCTTACGCTGGCCAAGAAGGTGTACGAGATTACCTATGCCGTCTTCTGCGATAATCATTGGGATGTTCTTCGGGGTGCTTGAAAACATACGAACGAGCAAACGCCACCCTATGTCGTTTTGTTCGGTCAGCTTCCCGTGGTGTGACATTGCGCAAGTCACCTTTTTCAGACCGCCCCCACGCACAATGTCGATCAAAAGCGCAGGCACGGTCGCTAAGTCATACAAGAGTTGACACATGTCGGACTGTAATCCGAAGTGGTGTTGGTGAATGCCCATGATGTCCATGATGAGGCAAAGCCCGTTGCCGTCCAAGAATTTCCTCACAACCACATTTGTACGTCGCCTGTCCTTGAGGAGTGTGATCAAGATTGCCACACCACGTACAATCAGAACTTCATCTTTGATATTCTGTATCATCGACGTCAGAAGAGCGGGCACTGTTTGCAGACACTCAACGATGATGACGGTGTCGTATGTCAATACGATGCCAACCAATGCAAATAAGATCTTCTGTAATTCCAAATCTCGTGTATGTGACATTGTTGCAATGAGAATAATAAAGATACCCTCCTTTACAACTACACCTATCAGGTCATTATCCGAAGCCAAGAGTAGCATCAGGGTTTGAGCAGCACACCTTAGCGCGTCCACATTATCAGACGCATTGCGCATCTTATGCACCAATTCCTGACATTCCGACGTAAGTTTCTTACGGAGTGTCACTTGCACGACAAGGTGTTGCACCAAGTTGTGAAGTCTTTTCTTGAAAACATTGCTAATGCCGAGCTGCTTGATGTCCTCCGCTTCCAAATCATCCATGAGCGCAATCTCGTCAACGACACCTTCTTTTTTGAGTATGTCCTCCACATCGTGCAGTTTCCATTTGCGCAAAAGCAAGCCGAATGGAGTCTGCATCTCTTTGTAATCGATTGCATCCTGTCGCTTCCGCTTCAACAACGCAGGTGGTGTGGCAAGCGTGACGACATCTGCGTCCGTGGTGGGAAGACTGGCACGAACGGATTGCCGCTGTGTCAGTAATGAATCTTCCTTCGCGGCTTCGTCTCCAATCATCGACAGACGGCCGTCAGACGTACGTACACACATTCCAAGACGATGCAGGTGCACAGTGTTACCGGGAATGACACGGACGACAGTGATTCTCGACGCATCTTTGATACAAGTTTCAGGCATGTTGCGGTCATTTGCGCCATTCGGCATGTATGCTGAATCGAAATTGTGCTCCTGCCACGTTTTCATCATGGGATCACATGGCAACAACCTTTTGCAATTGCCCAGATCACATCTCAATTCTAGAATTACTCCGTGAAAGGGCTTATTCTTGGCATAGTCGACAGCTTTCAAAAGAACCGGTGTACAATAAACACCCGATCCGAGCAATTCCCCAGAACTCGTACCCGATAGCGATGTATCGAAGCCGTAAACTTGAATTTTCATCGCACACTCGATCGATGTACCGTGGTAAAATATACAAGGACCTGTTTTCACACCTGCCCTCGCAAAATCTGCCATGTTTGCGAGAAACGGCACAAATCGTGGGATTGTGAAGCAAAAGATTTACTTTTGTGTTTTCGTCATCATATCTGTCTTTTAAGAGAGTTTTGCGGACAATATAAAAAATACCTCAAATAGAATTTATCAAATTTGTTTTTGCCGAGAAGACATGCGTTTTACCGGTGTAGAAACACGAAACGGATGAATCGCACACAGTGGGAAATGAAGAGTACAAACAGTTCATTTAATAAAGGTACACAAAAATTTCCGTCGGTCTCGGCGACTCTTGACATTTTTCGGTATATTCGATGCATTGTTCTACTTTGATGTATACTGGTGCTTAGTAGTCAAAAGTGTGAAATTCGTCAACTGAACACAAACGTGTGGCGGGACACGTACTTTAATATGTGCGCATACAACATGTTGTATGATATGACAGGAGATGATCCAAATGAGCACTCTACAGCTGTATACGTTGATGCCGTACATCAAGCATCGAGTCTAGGGAGTGGTTTTTGCTGACTATACGAGAACTGTTTGGGCACAATTTAATGGGAATTTCGTCATTGCAAATAATAAAACCGGTAACTTGTATTTGTTCTTTGGTAAGGAAATGTATATCATCTGACGACAACTTGGAAGTTTTTTCAGCACACTTTGTTTTGTTCTTACCAAATACGCGTCTCTGAAATGCGTACCAAATTTTCGTAGTGATCATTTCTTTCTCAAACGTGTCATATCGCATTGCATGAGACTTCGAAATCATGCATCAGAAGGCATCGCCATTTTATATGAAATCATGAGTGAACCATGTTTAATATCTATATATAGGCAGAATGTCACTTAAAATACACACAAAAAGTTCACGCTTTCGTATAATTCAATGCAGTTTTATGAGCACGAATGTGTATTGGAAACCGAGGACGAGACCTTTTCAGAATTTGGCGATGTCCGATTCTCCTTCTTACCTTTTGTGCCATTCGTGGATCTTCCAGGACTTTCATGCGTACAGCATGATACCGTTTTTATTTCCGACGGAAATGTAGATGAGACTCTGAACGACGACAGTGTAGTGAGGTCGGACGACTGTGTCGCTTCTGGCTTGGCCAACCAGGTTGTTGTCCAGCCAAATGGCGTCGAGGACGGCAGTACGGACATACCTGTCGAGAAGAACTATGTTGTAGACTGTGCGCTTTCCTGGACGACACTGACTGTAGAAAAACTCAAAGGCACCTTTGGAAACGACTCAAATATTGTCGTGTCCAAGAGATATCAGGAAGAACAAACTCAAATTCTGAACGCTTTTTTCCTGAAATGCGACAAACCGTCGTATTCTGAAAAACAAGAAGTTGCATCTGCAGCGGACATGACTGTGTTGCAGGTGTCAACATGGTTCAACAATCGACGAAAACGAATCATTGCACATAGACGTTTGATGGAACGAAAGAAAGCACAATCCGATCGCCGCAGTGCTGTCTATCGTGAGCGTTATTGTGCTTAGAGTCGTGGTGTCCAGGGCCACGCTGGTGCGGTGTGATAGTGTGGACGATGCCAGATACCGATGCAATTCCACCAATACAGATACACGAAAAGCCCGAATGACACTTGAGATAAGAGAGTTATACTAGAGCAGCGGCGACAGAAGATACAGAGAATGACGCAAATGAAGAGTGCCACCCAATAAAGAATGGCTAATTTGAAATTTAGTGTGATGAGGTCTAAAATTGCACACAGTAAGTAGAGACCAGGTGTCACGAGTAGAGAACCTCCGCAACACCCCAAATTGAAGGGAGACGATACTCTGGTGACAACTGAATCGTTCGTGGCGTCGTAGTCGATGGCCAATGCCGTCAATGTGCCAGCATACGGCGTTACTGGCGTAGTCGGCACATGCGTATATGTTTGCTCGAAGCGACTCGGTGTCAACATAATGTGCTACGATTCGAACCCTACGACGACCTGGCATTTTCGACAAGATTATCGTGTATATATATACTTGCCACACTCTACATAGGGCAACATAACTCGTGTTTGCATGTGTTTTGGTGTGAATACCTCGCTAAAACCCTTACACGGATGTTATTTATAAAAAGCCAAAAATAGATCACCTTTTTTGATGCCTATTTAAGGATGATTTTTTTGAATCGAGTGCCCACAACAAATTGCCACGTTTGACACGAAAAACTCAACAAAACACACATTTTGAGCCATATATTTGATGTGTTGAAGTGTTCAAGTCCATCATCCGTATTGTGTGCACCGGTCCCAAGCACAACGACCAAACAAGCGCATCAGCACCATGGGACGCGCACGTCGTCCTGTTGGACTCATTATGTGTCGCAAGCGTCGTCGCACCGCCATTTACAAACGCATGCCTACCATGTACAAGAAAGCGATGGAGCTTAACGAAAATTGCGGCGTCAACGTCACACTGGTCACTGAGAATGAAGGGATCTATCGTTTTTACAATACCAGTAACAGGTCGATGCGCGAGGTGTTTGAGGGGTATCTGGAAGTTCTACAAAATACCCCTCAATCCTTCAGCACAGAAGAACCTGTACCCGACGAGGGCCATGGCCCCTCTCCAGTTCAAATGAACACCGGTGTCGGTGGTAAAGTCTTAGCGGCGGTAGAGGTGTGTGAGCCCGACTCCTTGTTGCGTCTCTTTGACGCTGCTATTCACCTCCAAAAGATGAAAGATTCGGCCCAGCGCAAGGCAGCGCGCAAAATCGCACTGACGCTCAAGAGAGTGGAAAACAGTCTTCTTGTCAACGCGCCCCTGTGTTTGCCGCACACATCGCCACTTACGTGCGCACCGACCGCTGCGAAAGAGGTGACAGTTGTGCCAAAGACAAACCTCGTCGGCAAAGAAGCGGTACGTAGGGGACCAGGAGTGCCTGCACCTACCCTCTGTGCTACAGTATCGAGACACCTGGCACGCTGTGACGAACCGATTGACACGTTCTCCGGCAAGGAAAATATAGCTGCTTTGGTCGAAAAGAAGAAGAAAAAGAGGAGCAGGAATGCCGAGATGCCGACGGACCCGTGCCTTGACGAGGACGACGAAGCTGTGACGGTCGAGAAGAAGAAGAAAAAGAAAAACAGGGACGTTGAGACGCCGATGGACCTGTGCCCTGACGAGGAGGATGAAACTTTGACGGTCGAGAAGAAGAAGAAAAAGAAAAGCAAGCATGTCGAAATGCCGATGGACATGTACCTTGGCGAGGAGGACGAAGCTTTGACGGTCGAGAAGAAGAAGAAAAAGAAAAGCAAGCATGTCGAAATGCCGATGGACATGTGCCTTGGCGAGGAGGACGAAGCTTTGACGGTCGAGAAGAAGAAGAAAAAGAAAAGCAAGCATTTCGAGCAGAATATACCGTGCACCGAAATGGTACATCCTGTGGCGTCAAACGACAAAGTATGTGTCTTTCGCAGGTCGCACAAAGAGGACGTCGTGACTAGCAACGTTGTTGACGAGAAGGACTGTGTAAAGGTCGAGATCAAGAAGAACAAGCAAGCCGTATCGGTGGACAAAGTCAATATGGTAACTCATCTTGCTGTCACTACAAAGAGTGCACGCGTGGCCTCTGTGTCCAAGACTTTTGTAGACGAGGAAGACATTTCGCTTTGGTTGGATGGAATGGAACAAATGAGCATGCTGGGCAACGGAACGTCGAGCGGTGTGATGTGTGGACAGAACGATCCGATCTTCGCACGCTTTGAGCGCTCGTAATAAGTTAATGATTTATTTATTAAAGCGTCATATATTTGCACAATCCGCTTCAATGCATATTTGCGTATATGTCCGTGCCATACGCAAAGAAGGAGTACTTGAGCACCAGCACTCCAAAAAAGGTGACGAGAGAAAAGACGAGATTTAGAAAGAAAGGAAGAAATATGGTAACGACGATGAAAAAGGCGATGAGTTTGTAAAAATTGAAGAAAATACACGTGACGAACCCAAGCACGTATCCGTCGAGATTCTTATGGATATCGACACCATATTGGTCAATGATAGCAATATATTCTGCCGTCATGACATGTGGTAAAATAAAGTTGAAACGCGTCAGAAGCATCTCGAAATAAACAGCACGACCGTATCGGATCCACGTCTCGAAAGCAATCAAAACAGAGATTACGTCTTTCATCTTGTATGGGGCGTGCAGACACGTTTTCCCGCAAGCAAAGTCAGGGAAAAGTACCGCAAACTCTGGCTTCATTGTAAGATCACTGTTACATTTGTCGGCATGATAGAGAGTGCTCGGAATCTGAATACGCAGCGGCAAGACTTGTTGCATCATCTCATAAAGACCATTGCCCATGCATGTGGGTATGCGTGGTGAACAGAGTGGGGAAAAGTTATAGGACATGTACACAACCCCATACGTCAATCCAAATGTCCACAGGAAGAAGGACAACACGGATGGAATGGGTAGCACGAAATGCAGAACGCTGATGACAATAAACAAGGATGCCACCACCGGTAGCAGCGACATATTTTTGCGATCACATGAGATTGTCTGCTGCAGATCACAGTTGAAATAATCGTGCAAAAGACGACCAATTGAATACTCGTTTCGGCGCACCATGCCCTCACGCACAACGTCATCATAGAGTGCGTCGGTCGATGTAAACGCCATTACGCTCGCCATCATTGAGGTTCGATCGAACGAAACCAAATCGGTGATGGCGTAAAAGAAACGTAGAATGTAGTAGGATATAATGTCTTTCTCATCGGCAAGATCCTGCAGAGTCTGATTAGTAAATTTGGGATCTTTTGACAGACGTGGAAGTGCATTAATGATGCCAGTTTCGTCGAATTCGGGCTTTTTCATACACGAAACAGACATATTGGTCAGGCATGTGCTTGAAACCATGTGAGCGTAGTATTCAGCCAGAATTAAGGTGTTGGTGTAGGCTCTCGTGAACGGTGCCGTTAGAATGGGACATACCGGGATGCTTTTTGAAAACGTTAAAAGCTGGGATCGTGTGCACACAGGTTTGATCGTCCATCCATCCTTGGCAAGCACTCTAGCGAAATTCATAATAATGCCATTTTGAACTGTTCCAAAACTGAGCATGCACGATGAGGCATCTGGAGAATCGAATGCGTCACTGAAGGTCTCTGTCAGAATTGTGGCGAGGTCGTCGGGCAATTGCTTATTTCGCGCAGTAACGTCCCCAAAAATTTCGCCAAACGAATCAACGTCAAAGAATGGAGCGGCGGCGTGTAGCTGTTTGATAGCAGTGTCTCTGGTTTTGCTAAGAGAAGCACGGGTGTCTACGATTTTAGCTTCGAGTAACAGATCGGAGGCGACACTCTCTCGCTGTAGCAATCGACGGCCAGATATTACGGCCACGCCCTGGTGCTCGTTTGTCGACGTTGAATTCCGAGCTTTAGCGTTACGGTCCACTGCGGCTTGCAGTGGAGCGCGTAACGGCATCATGCTCTGTATGAACCCATACACAAAGTCGTCCACGATCAATACAGGGCGCCTCATGAAACGAACCACAATATGATATGTAGAATCATCTTGTAGCCAATCTTGAAACAAAATAAGTGCTCCGTGCGGTACCCGCTGCATGATGCGTGGTATCAATACTGGGTTCTGTGCGAGGAGCACGATGACTTGTCGCACATCAAGTAAGTCTGTATCCATAATCGCAGACTGTGTCGTCTGCATGGGTGTTTTCATTGTGAAATTTGCCAACCACCAAAAACGTGCACACGCCACGCATTCAGAATCTTGGAGGGGTAACGCGCACACTTGCAAGGTCGTGCGACAAGTGCCTGTAATGGCGTGGATGCGATCGACGGATTGTTGTACAAATAGACTTAGCATAGTCTGTGAAATCGGGGGTTTGGGCATCACAGGTGGCTCCATAGATGGTGACAGTAATCGTCTCTGTCGAGCAGCGTTAGAAAATCCGAAAGCTGGTGTGCTCAGAATGTTGTATGTGAGGAAGGACAACATGGAATTTTGGATGGTGGTATCAAGAATAATACGCATACACGCCACCTTGTACACTTGTCCGAGAGCAACAATGTCCAGACAAGGAAAGACGAAAGTTTCAGACAAGAGAACACCGCCTGCGGAACTCTGTAGATCCTGCCCGTACCCAAGACATTTGTCTTCTGTAAATGACCGCTGTATTGCTGTAAGTGCGATCTGTTGGCATGTTGGCATGAAATTGACGGGCTCGTTCACAAAAGACGTGCATTTGCCGATTCCATCATGCATGTTGCGTTTCATACAGTAGGATCGTCCTGGACTGTCAAGACAGAGCTGTGCCGAATACGAGTCTTTGTAAAATGACGCTTGTACATCACAAACCGAATCCACCAGACCACAGTCGTCCGTGGTAGCACATCTGGTGGCCGACAGCTCTCGTTCTCCGCACACGCACTGGCTTGTGGCAAGATCGCACGAGAAGCCCCGCAATAATGAAGAGGACGAGTGCCGACATTCGATGCATAATTTCGCAGGTTTTGTGCTCAGAACTTCTTCGAGACAGAAAGAGGTTGGACCACAAGAGTATTCTCCAACGCGTCCACCAAGCGCATCTGCTGGCATTTCGAATCCATTTTGTTCGATAAAACATAGACTGGCATGCAGTTGTTGAGCTGGACGCACTTCGTCTGGCAGTATTTTTCCCAAAAAATCGCAATCCCACGCGTTCACACTCTTTTCAGCATTTCCGAGGTCGCGCAATGCACTACCAAAGTCTGTAGGAAGCATTCGGAAAGATTGTCAGTTAGGTCAAATAGAATAGAACAAGCACAAGAGAGATGGACAAGAAACATATTCATATGCAAACTCACTGACAAAAGGCAACACTTTCTTCATGGCGTTGATAAAGGATGTGGCCAGTTTGAGGGCCATAAGCGTCATCTTCCGCACAAAGTCACATAGTTTCTTGATAAAATCGGAGATACTCTTGAAGACACCTTCCTGCATCGTTATCGTGGTCCACAACAGCCGGAGCATTTCTCCGTAGTAGGCGAGCATTTTGACGACTATGGACTTCAAACCACTGGTCATGGCATTCACCTTTTCTTTCATCATGCCCTTGTCTTGAGCCATGACAGACAGGAAAAACACGATTCCGTCCGTCACCACGTTTTGGGCCAGCACAATGATTGTCACAACAGAACTAACAATGTTGCGCACCTTCTCAAGGAAATTGGACGTCTTGAACAGCCAAGTGGCCGGACACTCCTGATTCTCCTGCGAACTCGCTGCCGCATTTTGTAACAACTTGTGGATACCAGGACACGTGGCGGGATTCGCCACCAATTCCGGATCAATGGTATTGTACGTCTCGACAATCGCCGACCAGCCGAACATTCCATCTTGCTTGAGATATCTTGAGGGCAAGTAAAGGTTCTTGTGCAACAAGGTGTATTGATTGGCGACGGCGTTCACTTGTCGAACTTCAGCACGAATGTTCTGCACCGCACCACAGAAATCCTTCAATTGATCAATCTGACAAATGTCAAACGAATTGGCAAGTTCTTTCAAACACAGTCCCCTTTCTCGGGAAAACGCCTGCGCAATGCTAAGACACGTATCAGCCTTGCGTGGATTATTATACCAATCATTCTGCGATATGCGACCAAAGCCGACATTGCTACACTGTGGATCCGTATTTGTAAACACCCAATCCGTGTCCCAGATGGCACTTTGTGATGCCCCTTTGTCTGCATTTCGAGTCCATCGTGGATTTTCATGACGACGTGGGTCCGTTTTCTCCCACACCTGCGATGGTTCGAGATCCTGCTGCGCCGCGACGCCGCGCAATCGTGCAAGCATGTTCCAAATGGGAGAGATCCGCACCCGCTTTGACAAGCTTGTCTCGTCGCGCACTGTATTTGGCTCAAAGCTCTGTGTCTGCTGATTCCAAACGTAGATCTTGGTATTACCAGTTCGACTCCGAAGAATTTCCTCGGAGTCACACCTCTTGAACAGTTTTTTTGCAGCATAGAAAGCACTTTGATTCTCAATATTATGCAAGGACGTCGTTGCGAGCACAAATTGCTGTTGCCCTTTCTTCCCCCTCGAAGTGCAATTGAGATGCCGGAAGGTGTCATTTCCTGCCGTGACAAAACAAACATCAGCTGCCAAAATCCCTTGTAATTCACGCGCCGTGACTTTGACAATAGGCTGTCGATGACAATCACCTCCGGCATCCAAGGTCGTGAACTGGAAGCCCGAGTACGATGAAGATGAAGCAACCGCCCCTCTCACTTGTGTGCCGTTCGACGGATCAATGGTGACGGTACCGTTGTCCTGGGTCGCTGTCGACGCGATTTTCCGCCGATCGTATATGTCACGCATCAAAAGTTGCGACATCTTGACCCAAAACACTGGTATTTTGGCGCGCTGGTCGTGTGGTGCCTTGCTATCGGCCGGAAAAGTTTCATCTGATCTCAAATGAGCCTGTAAATGGGGCCAATCCATGAGAGTTGGAGCACTTTGCAAGGTGGTTGTATGTAGCACGGTGCGTGTTGCTTTCCGTAATATAAAAATGTCCACAAGTGATCTGATAATAGGTCCGAACGACAGCCCATTCGCACTGTGTTGTTGTGCGTTAATCAAGAAACTCGTGCCAAACTGCAGGTACTCCTGAATATCATCTGAAATGATGTTGCGACTGCGAACCAAGGGATGAGCTCCACCAAGATCGGGATACAATCTTCGCATCCGCACAGGGTCTGTGTGTTGTTTATTTGCCGAGTAAGCGTTTGAAATATAAATTACTACAAAAGCACGGTGCATTTTTTCGTGCAAACAAATCGAATACAGTCGTACCTGGTGTAATCAGATAAAGATTGCGATTGGTTTGTCGGGCGCGCACGGATCCGCCATGTAAAACTGACTTGACAAATGGACACGACCAGTGTCTTTGTGGACATACCCCCGCATCCGGACAACTGTTAGTGTAAATTGGACTTGTGCGAATAAATTGCATATCATCGACGAGGGTGCTCGGCATGCCAGATACCCACCCTTCTGCAGCAATGTTACCACTTGCGAGAAGATGCACGTTCTTGACTGAAAATTGTCCCCCTGTCCCGATGTGCAACTCGACGCGCGCTGGAGCTAAATGATGTCGATTCACAGCTAAGAGCCCGTAGACCTGTTTGAAAACACAAGTAAGTAAGAATCAGTCATGTCATGCACCGCGCACATTTTGACTTACGCTAGATTGGAACAAATGGAAAATATACCGCTTCCGCTGTATTGTCGAGGGCGAGTTGTGCACCAGTCCACAAAGAAGGGTATCCGAGTGGGGTGGGCGATGCCGAGAATTCGTGCCGGATAATACGGGCGGCGGCGATACTGACTTTGGAACGATTCAGTGATGTCACTCCCTTGACGGCAGCTCGGACAACGGATGGACTATATCCAATGGGAGCTTGCATATGTGTACATTTTTTTCCATTTGCTTTTTCCTGGTCGTGAGGGGTATATTTGATGTAACATTGCGAATAAGAAGCATCTGGATTGTACAAATTTTGCGAGAGATGCAAACGTTCCACGTAGAGGCGGTCCGTCTTTTTGGGAACTTCCTCTTCGTAAAATCGGTTAGCAGGACGACTCGCCTTGCAAAACGAGGTCTCATTCTGAAACGTTTTATACTCTTCATCAATGCAGGCAGTCGCAGTACAAGGTAATGGCGTCATGCGATCAGCTGCCAAGCAGAGATCCGTTCCCATCTCCACACGAAACATTTCCTGTTGTGGTGTTTCCATTCCCGTGGCTTCGTATTGATATTCTAAGATCTTGAGACGGTTCTGAACTTTCAAAAAGGAGTAATTTTTGCCCAACCATGGTGTCACAAGTTGTACAGCTCCGGCTGTGTCGAGATAACATGCATATTGGCTGAGCGACTTGCCTTTGTACGAGTCTTGGCATCGCGCCTTGTTGTCAAGAACGAATTCCAGATAATCTCCATCGTGTAGGTGCTCGTTAACGCGTTCTGATGCTGCATAGAACGGCAAAACGCCTTCAATCCACGATACGCGACTTCCCGGAGTGACACGTGTGGAAATCGTTTCACCCACTGCCACGACTGGAAGAGATAGACCAAAGGTAGCACGATGAACCCTCTCGGTGAACGTTTTGATTCGGTCCACGGTGGACTTTGTAATGTTGCCGTTGCAAGAATCTTTTGACAAATGATCTTGTCCATTGTCTGTGGCCATGCAACCATTGTCGAGATCATTGCGAAACAAGACGGAATTTTCAAATGCTTCGTTTGCGTCGTAGACGGGGAAAGTGCAATCCATCGGAATTCCACTCTTCACGTCTTTGACATTATGATGGCTACCAAGTGGACATCCTTCCAGCGGATAGCCCATGGATTCACCCAATCCAAACTTTGAAAATTGCGAAACAATTTGGGGGTGGATACCAGTATTGTTGTCCGAAGCGACATTCCACCAGATGGCATTATCATGGATGAAGAGCTTATCACCAAAAAGCGACAGCAGCCCGGCGCTCAGGGTCGATTCAATATCTTCCACGTTGGAAAAGATACCCCCAAGAGCGGCGACGACGTCGCGCATTAGGGAAGCATAATTCTTGTGAGTGGACGTCATTGGTCCTGTAAAAGTCTTGTTGATTACCGATCTGTCTCGTCGATAAATGCCACACCCCACGCGATGTTGGTGCAAAAGTGTGTTTGTGCTACTTTTTGGATTCGTCAGAATGGGCTGGGTGTCGGAAAATTTGTTGCAGGTTTTGCACTGCCACAGAATATTTGCCTGCTCGTTCTTGCCTCCTCGCACAGGTTTCGGATGCTGGTCTGAAGCAAGGTTGGTAAAGTCACAGCGTTCTACAAGTGTCTGTGTAGGACGAATTAGAGGATCACAGAAGAATTCTGCATCAAACTCCACGGAATAGGAACAAGCACCGGATTTTTGGGATTCCTTTTGCCATACGTTATCGGACCAGATTTTTGTGATGGGGTCTTGCAAACCGCGCGTAATGCCACTGCCTTGTGTCAAAATTGGAAAACAACCCTGAGTCTCGCCAGGCGCGCACGCGAGCAATTGTTTTCCAGGGGATCCGTCCACTTCCGCCCACAACGACGGTTTAGTAATACGACGCTTGGTAGTTGCGTGCATTACATCACAATACTTGCTAGCGTGATATGTAAGTCCACTGCTGTCAAAGGCAGCGATCCCGTACGAGCATGCCGCAAAGGACAAAGGCGTTGCCTTTGAACTCTGATCAAGTACACGTGCAAAACGTGTCGATAGCAGCAAGTTCGGTCCGAGAAGTTGGGTGAATGCATTCGCTGCTGACAAATCGTTGTTATTGGCAAAGTCGGCAAAATTCGTGTCCAATTTAAAGTCCATCAAATGTTTGTACGTGCTCTTTGGATCGGATATGAAGCGCATCTTGGTTCGCCACGCGTACGAGTCGTATTCCAGTCCTTCCTTGGCCCGGAAGAATTTGTCCTTTCCAAACAAACTCCCCAACGATAAGGTGTCTGCAAGTTTCTCGTAATTCTCCTCGAACCTTTGAACATTGGGCAGTCGTTTATTGCTGTCGAACAAGTTTCCAACCATGTCGAACATTTGTGTGGGCATCGTGTCAAAAAGCAAATCCAGAAAATAGTAATTGGTAGTGCGATCTGCAAAATTCTGCACCATGTCGCATACTGTAGACGACCACCACGGGCGGATCGTACTCTCTTCGTACGCATCTTGTTCATAATAAGCTGCGAGTGTGAAAGCGTCCCACGGTGTTTCGCCGATGGGCAGACTTGGATTTGGAAAGTAATTCCGCCACACATTCGTCTGTTGTTTGGCAACTGGAGCATCTTGCCAATTACCGGGACTACAGTTGTCGATTATACCAAGGCATTGTTCGACCCGCTTACAGGATCCAGTGAGTTCTTCGAGGGCGAATCGACGGTCCACAGGCACATACACGCACGTACTTACGATGTGTGGTACGAAAGTTGGATTGGGCGCCACAGCGGCTGTCGTCGGAGTGGTCCATCTAAATCTGGAATTGAAGAACAATCCCAATCCTAGCATGGACTGGGCAGGAGACTTGTCATCTTTCCAGAAAAAGTAGTAGTTCTTCAACGTTGACACCGCATTATTCTGCCCACCTAGGAATGCACCCGACCAGTCCGATAAGTAGTCTTTTTTTGTGCGTTTGTACTCAAATTTCGAGTCAAAATCAATATCCTGGTTAAAGCGATGGAATCTTTCGTACATACGTACCTTCCCTATTGGTTCCATATCCACCTTTTTGAATTTGTGCATGTTTCCAAACGATTCACCACAATGCGACATAAGTGGAGTAGGCGACGTGATTTGCTGGCGGGTATTCCTGTCTGCTTTCCCCCCCTGAAAATGGTGACCGTACAGCTGTTGCTCGGTCCCGTCGTCGTATGTTCGTCGCATTAAAACTCGATCATTGTAAATGACGTGTGAGAAACTGACGTCGTTTCCAAGTTCTGCCGAATTCAACACAAATGGCACCACATTCAGCCCAACTGGCCATGATATTTTGGAAACACGACACTCGTTGTTCGGGGTCCCTTCAATTCGAGGGGTCCAGAGGTCGCTGGTGCTAGTTGCGAAAACTTGTGATATTTCGAGATTCTGTGTGAACATGTCATTGTACAGATTTTCAGTGGTAAGCCGAGTTGGCCGAGATGGAGGCGTTTTCTCCCACATCCTTCCATTAACTTGCGTGTGTGCGTCACGGTCAAGACGGTCATAACGCATTTGTGCTGGATGATTCTCGGGAAAGATTTTAAGACTGTCCGTCCGCTTGGGAGTCACGCAACGAGAATCGATACGATGACACAATTTTGTATTACTACGCTGGTTGGATTTCGACATGTATACATCTCCCACAAAACGAGCCTGGTTATCGTCTGTATTATCAACCATGGGTTCGTCGGACAACTTTGGGGGCCCTTCGTCTTCGGCTATCCCACAACGTAAATCATCGAGGGACACATCTCCAGCGGACATGAGTTTCCATGGTGGCAAATTGCGTCGCACTGGGTTTTCATCCTCAGATTTGCCAGAATTGCGTCCGAATATGGTGGCTGGTGGTAGATCAGTACCAGGTCCGTACGCATCCTCCGATAGATCTGCAAGACTGCAACGACCACCCGAATACACTGTCTCGGGCATTGAAGCTGTGCCCGTAAACGGATCTGAAAACCCAAACAGCGTCTCGTCTTCACTCGGCATGCACATATCGATCTGCCGAAAACGACTGGAATCCGACGAATAAAGTCCAACATACGCAGGCGTGGAATCCCATCCAGAGGACCTACCCTGTTGTAGCAGTGCCATTCTACTATTTTTGTCAAAGATGCAGTGTGTGCGAATGATTCCTTCGCACTCGGCTTCACTTTGACAGCCACTTGTCAAAACGGGAGCTGTATTGGCAGATGCACTCTGCGGGTGCATCTTTTGATCATCTTCAAATATCTTGTCGTATGTGCCCAGGAATTCTGTTGTGAAGTCTTGAATTTGATTAGAGCCCTGCATCGCGTCGAGGATCGTCGCGAAATTCAAATCCAGAATCTTGATACCCTTACGCATGCCGTCGGGATGTGTAATTGTTTCTACTTGATCATCGGGATTGCTCAGTGGATTGTACTTGTTGACATCAATCAGATTATCAAAGATTCTCTTCAGAAATGTCCGCATAAATCCTTTGTCGTCGGCCAGTGTATCGAATTTTTCATCAGCAAAATTCAAGACCGAATCTAAACCGTTTCTGTCCGCAAGAAGACCCGTATCAGAAAATTGCAACGCACTAGTTAGTCCTTTCGACGAGACATTGGAAGGCTCGTCGCCATCTAGCCCGCCCCACAGAATGACATTTTCTCTCTTCGTAAAGACCGAATCTAACGTGATTTCTAACCTCCGATTGATCATTTCTTGATATTGATTCTCTCTGGCAGCGGTGCGGAGAGCCTGGATCTTGCTGGCGTCTACGGAGAATTCCGTAACACATCCCATGACCGCCGAAACCTGCATTGTGGCATCAATGTGTCTGGCCAGCTCGGCTACGACAAAGTCGTGTGATTTCGTCCACAGGCCAAGTTCTTGCACATTGACACGAGACCAGAACTCCCGGAGAGTTGTACCGTCAGTAAGAATTCCCTCGGGAACAACGTTGCTTGGGGCAATACGGCTTTGGAACGCGTCAATTTGTAGGATTCGCGGACTGCAAAGACGTGTAGTCGTAACTTGAAGCGCATCAGCACTCTGAAACACTGTGCGAGCAAGGGTATATTTGAGCCACCAAAACAGTGGAATTTCGTAAGTCCCAAACTCCAACATGACGTAGAGACCGGGGACTCTCTGTGGTTTTGTATAGAAATGTGGCTGTGCTTCAATGTACGTCACAAGCTCGATTGTGCACGCATATATGTTGTCACCCGTCTTGACGCGATCGACGATAATCGGGAGCTGATTCATGACAATCAAAGAATTCAGAAATGTCTGCAGACTGAGTTTGATGGCCGCCTTACCGCCTTCGTATGTAATGTCATTGTCGGCGCCATTGGCATTACTATTAAGAGTTAACATTCCGGCGCCTACATTCCATCGTCTTCCGTAGAGATCGAGACAAGCGTTGTGGTCGATGGGCGCTGAACTCGACACCAGCGCCCTATCACGTAAGAGATAGACGATTGGCGCCACAGCTCGATCCAGAACACACTTGACGCCAGATGAAGTGCTTTGTTTGTATCCCATTGGCCCGCAAAATGTCATGTCGCTGACTTTCACAGTGACTGATGGCTGTCCCGCCGACGATGGAACACCCAGGTTCGGCTTTCGACGTGTGTGATGTGTTCCTGCGGCGGTAAAAATTTCGGTCTGACAAACACCGAGGTCGGCACATTGCTGCACGGCCAAGTTCTGTCGTGTGACCGTTGTTGCTGTCGCGTCCGGAGCAGTATATTTCAACATATTGGCTTCTAGACCCATGAAACGCAGTTTGTCGCGCGCCGGAATTGTATTCCTGCTCGTTCGCCGATCCACGTCGGCTTGCACAGGTTTCAGCATTGAAAATTGACTGTGGCGCGGGGCTGTACGCATCCATTTGGCAGTTTCCGGCACTGATGTCAGAACCGGTAAAGATGGCGTCAAGGGCGGTGTTGCTGGTGCAGTAGTGGTGATCGGATGGTGCTCCAAACCACACCAACCCATGGAATGAGAGTGCATATATTCGCTGTCACAAAGATGAGGAGCAATATCAAAGAGTCCATCATGTAAAATGCTGTAGGACACGTGTGCAGCACGCATGTCATAATGTCTTTCCGTGGGATCCACATCGTCTGGGAATGGAATAAAATCAGGACGTTCGCGCACCCACGTCCAATTCACCATACTACGATCACAAGTCCAGTAATCCAAATCCGTGGCAGCGTCGCGGTGCTCGGTGCAACCTGTTTCAGAAGTGGGCAACTGTTGAAACAAGTCATTCATGCGTTCGTATGCTACTCGATTTGCATGCGAACACATGCCATGTTGCTCGAGAATATCCTGCATGCGTCGCCAAGGACTGGCGCCTGAAAAAGTATCTTGGTTGTGCACACAACTCGGGCTGTTGAGTCCAATTTCTACATTACCGTTTAGAAGTTGATTTTCAATATCGATTTGGATTTCAATGCATCGTCCCTTCACCCCGCACACTTTTCCGTCATCTGCGCACTCGTCATTGTGAACACATTCCGTAAGTGGATCGTCGTACTGAACGTTGCCATACGTATCAGCACCGTAGCACTGTTCACGCACGATGTGGCTCAAAACATCACTGTCGTCTTCCTGTAGATCGATATTCATATCGAGATTGACGAACTCGCTCAGTGTTTGCATGCTCATATCATTCAAAGCAGTCATGTTAATTTCATATTCGCCCTGATTCGTCAGAAAGAATGCACGCAGTAAGGGCCACAGGTGACCAATTGTGTCGCCCATACCCCCACCGAGACTGACGCGCGGGCTTTCCGAACAGGCACACGCTTCCGTATTCTGAGACTCACACACAAAACTATCACTGGTATCTTGTTCATTCGATGTGAAAGACGTCATCGGATTCGACGTGCACACACCGTGAGTGTTCGTAGGTACCATTGGCATGCCGAAAGAGGGCTCCCGACACACGCCACTGGTTCCAAAATAATTGCTACTCATGTTCTCAAAGCGCAGATGATCGGGCAGAAGCACGAGCTTGTCTTGACACGAAATTTCATCTGCACAGTCGGAATCAGCTGTGAGCAGAGCCATGTAGTTTCCAAACGCGGTCACATGCTCGTGAGTGTCATGAAGAATTTCGCCGAATGGTGCTTGCCAGTGCTGTGGCCAATATGAAAACGCCTCGAAACATTGCGAACTTGCATTGTTGTCGGGGCCATTCAATTGTCCATTTCTCTGTGACGGGAAGAGAAAATCAACACCGACGCGTGTTCCCAGAATCCCAGACTCTCGTACGCCTTGTTGATTGCCTTCGTCCGGGGTCAACGTGTTGCTTGCACGACGAGGTGCTATCAATGATTGCACAAAATTTTCGCTGAGAAGTGGCATGTCAGCTACTCCGTTATCATCCTTGTCTACAATTGACAACATCGACAATGGATGAAAAATTTCGCACTTGTTGGAGTATACTCCATCCCTCCCGATGCCAATATCTTCCTTGCGCAGCACTGTCGAAGCTCCATTACCGGAATCGCGAATCTGTTGTAAGCGCTCTGGTGTACCTCTGCTAACGCAGAGATGTGGATCACACAATCGGTCTACCTTATCCTTGCGGTGTATCGTCAATAAACATGGCCCGTACATGATGCTGGCAAGCGCAACGAGTTCGGGTGCCAGCGTAAATGGACACGTGGTACGGTACTTCTCAACACCCCTCTCTGCGATACTACCTACGAATTCGGCAGAATATGCCGCCTGTCCAAAGCACGTGGAGAGTTTGTGAAGTTTGGCAGAACACTTGTCACGCCACACGTCAATGGCGATATCTGCGTCGGCATGCATTCCAACAGTCGCATCTACACTGTTAATTTCAAGAGGTACAAATTCATCCAGTATGTCTTTCCACGAGACTTCTAACGCGTATCTAACGCAATTGAGAACGGCGGGCGATTCTGTAAGCATGCTAAGTACTGGGAAGCCAAACTGCGCAATGTTTTTTTCACTGAGTTCATCTTGCTCACACAGCACATTTCTCGCTCGTGTTGTCGTGTCCTGCGGAATATCATCGACCGCAAGTAACACTTCTCGATCTCCGTCTGAAAGCACAGTATGTATATTTCTTGTGACATATTCGTAGTTTAGCATCGAAACACCGGATTTGGGATGCAAGAGCAATCGTGCAACGTCGATTTGTAAGTCGCCACGGTAAGAAGTGTTCAAATAGTCCGCATTCTTGTAATGAGACACTCCAATGCCCCAAAGATCAGACGGCCGCATAGTGCTGCACACAAATCCCCCGTCTTTCAAAATGTGATTATATTTCTTCAAAAGCGTGCGCACATAGTCCTTGTGTTCTCCGCGGTACACGATATCGGCGTTATCGGACCGCCCTTCGGCCGTACACCCGGACATTACCGATTCAAAAAAGATCTTCTGATTTCCAGTTTCGAGCTTGACAATTTGACAAATCGCAAACGATATGGTGCAGTCTGTTGATGTGATGGAGCTGCTTTGGGCACATGGACAGACAACTTCATTGTTGCCCACCGTTCGCGCTGTCATTCCAAAACTCGCAAGATGCAGATCGTTTTTATTCGCCGGCGAATTCAAAGTGTTTTCCACGTGTGCATTCAAGGAATTTAACACGACATTGTGTTTTCTCAAATTCAATTTCTGCGGACGCGGTAACGGTTCAGGTACATCGTTTTGACAAAAGTGCGAGTCATATGAAACAAAGCGAGAATCGTGCAAAATATTAAGTGGCATGTGAGTTGCGTACTCATTGATCACTCGCACAATCTCTTTTCGTGACATATGTGCCTTGTCGCTGGAATTGGTATGGATGTTGAGTGGCTTCCATTCGATTCCTGCCTGCACATAGTGCATGATGGCTTCAAGTGTTATCAGCCTGCGTCGGGTGTCGCGTGTAGAATTATTCGTAGTAATTGTTGGTCCTGTTTCTCCGTCGGTCGTGCCTGTGGATGCGACTACCGGTTCTGTCGCTATTGTGGCCGGGTGTGTAAAGGTACGGGCTCGCAGAATTGAATGGCACTGTTCGATAATTGAAAGTGGATCCACATGCCGCGTAAATGGAAAGTCATATTGTACAGCCGCCGATGTTGGCATTGTACTATATGTAATCTCACCATCAACGGCGTAGGAGACATCTTGGTGTCGGGCGACGAAACTCATGGTATTATAATCTATTATGGATTGCAGAGTCTTGTTGGTAGCAAATTTCGTGAGCACCTGCCCACACATCACATTACAATCGTGGGAATTATTTCTCATTTCGCATATTCTCACACAAGAATATCAAGTTTTTCATGGGAATGTGTTTCATACGAATCCATGGCGCTTGAAGACTTCAATATCTTGCACTCAAGATCTTAGTCATAGATGACTACAACAGAAGCCGATAATAATGCTGGGAATTGCCGCCGGTATCAGAGTAAAATATATAAGGACGTGTGAATGGTATGATTGCAACCGCTTCTCAAAACTGTGTGCGCAAGTATTGTTGACGATCATTTACAATGTCATCTATGTTGAATTTAGTGCGTCACAAGCATCTAAGACTTAGTGCACAACGAAAGAACGCTGCACAGTATGTGCACACGCAGATCTATGCTGGCAGCATTTGTCCTCCCACGATTATACCACTTGATCAGCACTCCGGAGTGGATAGCGTGTTGTTGATGAATATGACAAATTTGTTGGATGCCATTTATGTGGAGTTGGCTGCACGCAATCCAACATTGAACAAAACGAGTCGACTTGAGATTATGAATCAACTGGAGGGATGTGGGAAGCCATATGAACATGCAATTTTTTGTGCCCTTTGTGATGAACTCTCGCCGAAACCACAAAATTTTCAATCAAAATCACGCGGACGCTCGTAAAACATGCAAATGAATAAATACACAAATGAGGGCGTGCATTAATAAAGAACATGGCATGAAACGAAAATGAAAGCAAGAACATACCGATCGTTTGGTGATGGTATCGATTTCAATACTCTTGAGACTTGTCGTAATTGCAGCAATGATGGACGCTACCGAAACCGTCGTATCAAGATCGGGCAAATTAGCTTCAAAATTTGACTCTCCTGGCGCACATTTTCCAGGGATCGCGCAGCAATGCTTCCACGACACATCCAGTTTTTGTCGAAAGTAAATATTACCTGCTTTAATAAAGTCGTCTTGACCCAGGTCTCGTATAGCGAAATTTACCCATTGTATTGGCGTGATATTTATAATCTGACTCGCGCTCACTGCCAGCGTGTTACGCAGATCTGTGTTTGTTAATTCTCGTCCTACGCTTGGCGCTTGTGCTCCAGCATTGTACCAGATCAAACCGGTTGCTCGTTCCCGACACCCGTAATCGTTGACATTTGCGAATGCATTTGTTATGGATCTCACCTTGTCGGTGATGAGCTGTGCAACCAGAGCGTGTAAACCCCCGTTATCTTTATCTAGAATTTCCCTTGTTACATAGGCCATGACGGAAATACGCGTATCGCTTCCACATGTCTTTTGGCGAAATGGACTACCGTCCGATCCGGCATCTTGATTTGCGACATATGTGCCAGCACAAGGCAATTCAAATTCACGACTTGAGCCATTTGCGCTTCGAGAGTACATAAAATTTTCCAACACACCCTCGTTATCGGCTGGTGCCAAAACGGCTTGGTCTTGCGCACCCATCATGACACAATCAACGAACTGATGGATCAAATCACCCTCACTTGTGACGAGGGTCAGATCCAGTGCGTCCACGATGCGCCGGATGTTGGGCAAAATCTGCTTTTCCACGTCGCTTGCGTACGTGTCGGTGCACGTAGAAAGTGCAAGATACCTATTTTGGACTGCTTCTTCCACTTGCGCAATCTTGGCAGCATTGTACTTCTCTTCGTTGCTCACGCGGAATTCATCGATAATGTTGGTTTGAATTGATTGTTCGTACGCTAATGTAGACATGCCGATCCGACAAGTGTCCTCTGGATGGATCATACTGAATCCGCATGCGTTTGCCTGCACATTGTCCAAAGAGGGGTCTTCATTCCGACACTTCTGCACATCAGGATTACTCAAGAACGAAGGTGACGAGAGATACTCGCAGGCGTCGGGGTTCTCCTCGGGCGCAGCAATATCGTAGGTATAGTAGCCGGCCGTCGAAAAATCCTGTAAGAGTAGCAAATCTGACCCCTCTTGGGAAAATCGCAGTTGCTGCAAACGGTTGTGGTGAGCAAATGTGAGCTGCATACAGGCTTGAATGCGGTTTTTCAATGGACCTGCCGCCAGACAAGTCTGAATGATACTACCACCTGTGTCGTCCTGCAAATAGACGTCGACTTGTGTGCGCATTTCTTGTATTCTGGAGAGAGAAAGCATGTCGGTGCGAAGGATTTCAAACTGCAGGTCGGCATTGAACAGACCAAAAACGCCCTCGTCCCATGTTTTTGCATTATAATTTTCACGGCAGCGCCCGAGTACGGCCATGGGCGACACCCTGTGCTTTTCGAAGAGTGAAGTGTATTTGACCAGAAAAACACGACCTCTTTCTTCAACACACGCACCCTCACTCTTGATGGCAATGCAATCGATGTATTCCTGCGTTGCTTGATGCAGATCGGCAGACAATTCGCCCAGCGAAAACGGATTATCGACATACACGATGTCACCATCAGAATTTACCATTTTCAAAAGCCCCGTGCACCAAAGCGCGCCATTCACGGTGAGCTCCTGACGATGTGTGTTGTGAATCACATACGGAATGTCGCCACAAACGCATTTGAGTATAGAACTGAATTCGACAGGTCTGGCCTGACAGTTTTCAGGCTCTTGCAAACTGGTGAGCCGCGAAAGCCCATAGAGTATGCCCAGCATGGAGTCGAATGCAGCATTCACGTAAATCAACCATGTGATATATCTAAAATTTTTGACCCACACAATGGCTCTTGTAGTGTCAATGGTAAAAACACTCGAACGTATTTTGCGACCAGCAACAGACACTTGAACAATGTTGTTGTCGACGGCGCCAATGGCAACACGATCGTTGATCATCTGTGCGTCTGAGAACGCACGCACTCCAGAAGGTGCCCCCAGTCGTGCCATACAATAATCAATCGAACTTCCCGGCTTGCCTAACTCGGCGTCGTGATCCAGCACGTCGATGTAGCCCCCAGAAAATTCGGCAAATTTGTCCATTGTGCACAGCATCAATTTGGAAGTAGCGTCACTGAGATGTAAGAATATGAGCGCAAATTGGTACACAGTCTGAGTGATAGAGGAGACCGTGGCCACATTTCGTAACTGTGTGCCAGGAGAAAAAATCTGTCGCACTTTACCGCCTCCTGGATTTTGGATGTCGAGGATGGAATTCTGTTGTTTTTTGCCTGCAATGGCCACATAGACGGAAAATACGAACGAGGGAACAACCGCCGAAAGTGTAGCGTAAATGTCCTTCGTCTCACAGACAGCAATCGTAAACACATTCGAAACACTCTCCAGGAGAATTACGTCTTTGCTGCCACTGACTTTGGCGAGCTTCAAAATGGACATGGCGATTTCGACCGTACCAAACCACATAGCATCCACGTTTGAAGTGTATACCTCGAGCACTTCCTTGACGAGACTTCCCGCTACACACAATACATTGTTGGGATTCAATACGGTGCCCACACAGTTGACAATGGCACAACGCTGAGCCGCCTCACATGCTGCTTTCAATCGGCGTGTGCGACATGCTTTGCAGTTCATGTAGTCACACACTTCCGCCACGGAAATCTTGAGGGTCTGCGCAATGCCAGAACCCGCATCCATCTGAAAACGCAATGATGCGACCTCACTCGACACAGCAACATTCAACATTGGGACGTTCGTCGCAAGACTGTTTTTGAAGGTCGCCATGTCCGCTGCAGACGGCAACGAGATGGTGTATTCACGAATAAAGCCATCGATTTGCGACGTCATTCCCATGGTACTTTCCTTTACAGTGTAGATCATACGATTCTCGGGGAGATCACGATTTTGAAGCGTATATGCGGCATCGTGGAACTGTGTACCAATGAAGGCGCCAATGGTGTTGTAGTCAAAACGGCTGTATTCGGTATATCTCTGTTTGTTGTTGCCAATGAAAAGAGGATCCAACATAATGTTATCCTCGCGCCCGACGGTGAAGATCAACCTCGGTGATCCCATACTGGAATCCATGAGGGCATGTAATTGTTGCATTTTACGGTTGCTAGTTGATATGAGCAAGACCGTGTTCTTGGTGGTGGAACTGAAGAGCAGTTCTTTCTTTTGCAGAATGCGATCCTGGAGCAGCGAATACACCGTCACGTTTTGTTCCTGTACAGCATCACGCACTGGATGGTGCACCACACACTTTGATGTACGTTCAAGCATGCCTCTTTGTCTATTGGCAATGCTGCGGTACCGTGAGAGGGTCAATTCGAGATCCACGGTGCACATGGTAGCGGGACCCTCTTCGCCAAGGACAGTGTATTCAACAAAGACTTGCAAAAGTCCAAGAACTGTGTATACTACGGGTCGCCGGTCGGTGGCAAAACTGTCCAGAGCCGGCTGGCTTTTTGGAAGCACGACAATCTTTTTGAGCGTTGCTGAATCCAAGCCAGTGTTAACAAAGTTGTACAAGGAGATATCGCCAATGCGACCTCCACAGCTGGCCATCACTGAAGCATGAAGATTCGCACATGCACCGTCATTGTCCACGAGTCTACTTCGAAGCACCCAAGATGCATGCACAGTATCAGTGGAGTCTACATGCACTTCGAAAATCGCATTATGGTTGCTGTCCGTATCCGAGCGCGCATCCGTTCCGGCTTCTGCGCGCGTTTCGTCCCACAACACCATCAGGATGGTACCTCGATCGTTGATATCGTCAAGTGGAGGTAAAATAATCTCAGAAACTAACTTGAAACGAGCGTTGCTTGTGTCGGACATCTGTTTGTCGGCAAGCTCGGTCCGGCCCAGTACCAAGTGTTGGGTAGGCGGCAGCAATATCTTGGACATGATTGCGAGTGAAGAGGTTTGGTGTAGATAGCAGAAAATATACATGGTCCACGGGGCGTCAAGAACCGATTCGTGATTGACAGGACGTCCAATCACGACAATATAATGGTCACATGCCTCTCGATGCCCATAATCCTGGACGGCAATGGGCACGAATTGCTCGTCGAGATTTTCAATTGTCGACACCCATGCAGGTACGAATGCCATCAGGGCTGAATTAATAGGATTCACGTTCGGAGTTGCAATGTCGAATTTTTTCGCGTAGAACCAGTCGATTTCTTCCTGACATTTCGAACGGCAGCTCGGAACAAAAGCGCATTTTTTAAAGGCACTGACGGGTCGTGGAATGATTGTCATCACGTCGAGATTTGCCGCATACTGTGTGCACGAATCTGCTTGCAAGCCGTCGATTTTCATAAAGTTCATCAATTGCACCGGAACATCAACTGCGTGCACAAGCGCCAGATTGATATGTGTCTTTGCTTCGGATGGAATTTTTAAAAGGACGTTCTTAAAATTGTTCACGAGCGTGGCACACACACTCACGCTCTGACGCTTCTTCCGTGTCAACATGTATTCCACGAGCTGAGGATGCAAAGAATCTGGCATTTTATAGCGACACCTTTCCTCATACTTGTCGACAAAGTTCCGATCGAGTTGATTGATATTGCAGATGCAATCGGAGACAGCGGAGAGTGTAATGGTTGAAGAAACAATCTGCATTGTGGCGTAAAACACTTCTGTCACTGCGACACACGTATGGAAAACAGTTTTGCCTAACGCGGACTGTGTATCAGTTGAGAGTTGTGAAAACGTCTGACAGACCCGGTACTGGGGTGCCACTAGAATGTTCTTCATAGAGCCAAGTGCAATTGAATCGAAAATGCGATTACTGAACGCAAAAAAAGCCGCATCCATGTTGTACTTGTCTTGATAATGCTTGTTTCTAATCAGAGTGGTCACGTATTTCAAAAAGATTTCGTCATACAAAAAGAACATTCCATGCATGCTGGCAAAGACGGCTTGAACCGATCCTCCAACAAAAGCACCCGCGCCTGTCACACCTTCTTCGGCCAGACTTTGGAAAGATTCCGCAATCTTTTGTATGTATTCAGCATCTCCGCCAATCTTGAGAGTATTGAGGTAATCACTGCTTTGGGCAAAGGGACCCAATGCAAACGCCAAGAGCGAATTATACGTCAATTGCTGGGTGCTCTGATCCAATCCAAACACAATTCCCATGTACGCCACCGATTTGGCTATCACTTGGTCCAACTGTCGGTGCACTTTGACAAGTTGTTCGTACACCGGCCGCATCGATAAAGGATGAGCATTGCAATTATCCAAGGCATAGTGATTGAGCCCCCTCCCTTCACACAATGGTGTATTTGAAATCATGCCCTCCAAAATGCCGTAAAGGTTCATGACATACGAATTCAGGAAAATCGATGTCAATTTCAATCCAACTGTTTGCCACACACAACCACACACAGAGCATTTGATGTCAGAGTCTCGTCACATACGCACACATGCAAACACAAGATCACACATATAATCACGCACCAGTAAAGCTAGATGCGACAAAAGTTCCCACGGCCGGGACCATGTTATCGGTGTGACACATGATGCTGTACTGGCCATTCGAAATATCAGAGGAGCTATGTGTCCATTGTGTGTTGATGCGGATTTGAAGTGTCTCCATGTTGAGAAAATAGTGAATAGTGCGAGACTTCTTGGGTCGATCCTCTGGCCAATCTGAGCTGTTGAGTCCCACTAGCCAGAGGAACTCTTCGACTGGACCTCGGCGCACAGAAATGACAACGTTCAAGTCATCGATATAAACAATGTCCTCAATGTACAGATTGACGGCGGCACCGCTGTTGGTCTGTTGACAGTCGTCTTCTACAGACCAGAAGCGGTCGTTATTATCGAATTTGATTTCCGTGGTGGTGTCAAACTCGCATGCGCGAACGTTCTGAGAATTCACGTCACGCACTGTGTTGCTTTTGTCACCTCGGCACTTGTACATGGGCTGGGTGAAAAAGACCTGTGGTTTGATGTAACAATTCGTACAGGCAATTTCCGTGCATCCGGTGATTTTGGTCCACAGAACACATCCCCGTAGCAGACATCGGAAAGGGAGCGGATTCGGATTGACACCATAAACAATACCGGTGCGAGTCTGTGCGGCCGGATTTCTTTTCATAACAACGTCATTGGTTTCGCCCGGGATGATGATGCCACCGTGCTGCGATGGCTTACTGGCGTCGCTGCTGCGGATGGAGGGAATCTTCGCCATTTTATTGATGATACTGTATTGCGCGTGGATGTCAGAGGTGATTCGGAAGAGCGAAGTGCTCATGAGACAAACAGTTTCGTCGAGTACACAATGTTGTACAAGAATCATGTCTCCTGCGAAAATAAAGGGCTGTGAAGCGTGTAACACCGTTGCCCGCTGCATAAAAGTCAGCGCAGTTCCACTCGAGGCGTCGTCTGAGCACACCGAATGTGAGTCAGTGCAAGTGGCAACAGGCAGTTGCATTGAACTTTCTGTGTTGGAAAAAGACGGCATGCCAGTAGTACTAGAAAACTGCGTAGTGCAGTATGTCGACGTCAAATCTGTGACACGCTGAAATTCCGACGAGATCAGACAAGTTTGTGTGACAGGCTCGGTACGAGGTGCTCCAAGAGTATTACCGAAATCCGGTGCGCCAGTTGCGACAGGCGTGCCAGCTGGCATTGGAACCCGAGTTCTGGCCATGTATATGCCGTCTGTGAGGGACCGCTTATTGTGCAGCATCATTGGAGTGTTACCTGCCCCTTTTTGATGCAGCGCGACACAATATGGGAAACATGTTTGGTACTTCGAGTCGCGTATGCACTCTGTGGGTTCAGCAGCAGCATCAGCACTCTCCAGGGCGGAATACATGGGGCAAAGTGGCATTACATACACGACAGCGTCCACTGTGTTGCACTTGCGTGGGTCTGCCATGCATTCGCTGTACGTATCGTGATTATAGGATGCTGCACCGGTGCTGCTCTGCTTGGAGACGTCAAAAACCTGGGCGGGAAAGCGCACCGCTTGCACAGATATTCGTAGATAGCGGCATGTGAGAAGACGACCGCTTGTGCCCCGTTCAAATATTAATGGGATTTGCGTCTCCGATGTTTGCAGCTGTTGTGCAGGGTCAAAAAAAGCAGGAAATAGAGCAACATTGCAGGTCAACGACACTCCGGCCCCCCCCTTTTCACCATCTACACATTTACAACCTAAGATTCCGGTTCTTGTGTCTCCATTCTGGTCGGTCTCCAAAAGCGACGAGGCAAAATCAATGGCAGCAACACCGTTCCCAACATCTATGGTCTCACGAAAAGCGTTGAGCATGCGAATAGGTTCTTTTTTTTCATTCTTGCTCATGTAGATCACATTTTTACCGTCCGTAACCGCCATGAGCGATGCCGTGCACGATACAAGGCGTGTTGGCATGCTATCGAAGACGTCGTCCTGCATGAGCGAACTCACGCTATGAGCTTGCACACTACATCGGTCTACCACGTCGGCGTCACGGTCCAGGAAAAAAGACAGAAGCATCATGTGTCCGATGTTCAGCCAATTGTCTATTAAGAGTCCCAAACTCTCGGCAATTCGCTCCACATAACGAAACATTGGATAGAGGTCAGGTGCACACAGAGTCGTGGAAAGTGACAGGGCAAAGGCACACCGACACCGAACTTGCGTGACCTGTGCGGTGTAGTATACGCCGAGGACCAGATTGAGTGAATTCTGCACAATGCGGCTCATATGTCGGTCGTAGAGCGGGTAGAGAAGAAGAGCACTTATGGATGCCAATGACGGACACAGTGACAAGGACAACGAGTGAGTAGTCGTGGCAATTTTCTGACTGATCATCACGGCGGGTGCCAGGTCCAAATCAAGATAATCCAAGTCGAAACAACGGTGCTCCAGACCACTTGTTAGCGAGGGATTTCGTTGCATCTCAAGGAGATCTTGCAAAATACTTTCCTGTTTACACTCATTGAAATTGATAAACATCCAGGATACCACTGAGCGGGTGAGGGTGATAAGCAGACCGCCTATTTCCTGCACAATAGTCATTATTTGACTGCGGTTGCGATCGTTATCAATGAGCAATGTCAAAATGTCTCTGTAGCTATTTGCAATGGTCTCAATGCTCCAATTATACAGAGGAGTGAATATTTCAAAAGTGATTTTCAAAATCCAAGCCAGTCGCCGCAACATAGCAATGCCGTTGGTCTGTACCACAAAACGATTGTATGCCATCACCAGGATGGGCATTGCCGTGTCCAGATTGGCATTGAGAATACTCATGAGAACGATAAACACCAGAACTGGTAGCAAGACATATGTTGACCGCACTATCATCACGACGAGGGTGATAATGTAACCGGACAGTGATTCCATAACACGCACCACAACGTCTACCACAAACGCCACAATGGGGTTATTTGGCGCATCTGTTGCTTTGCACTTATGCTTATTAAAGAATATATACACCGGCATTGTTAACGTGAGTGTCAACAGGTTCACAAATCCTGATAAGAGGTAGAACACCACATATATCGCACAGATTGTACAGAGTAGTGTCTCTGTTCCATCAGGTGTCACCATATCCGGGCTGCAACAACTCGAGTCTTCTCTACATATATACCATTTGCATGCTGGTTGCTGATTTGATTCACTTTACGAAAATCGATGTACGAATTAGAACTGGGCATAAAAACGACAGCCACGTTTAAAACTAATGAAAATGTGAAGGTGCATTTGTTCGCAGTCGGCTTTTTATGGAGCACGAAGCCATACTTCTTCAGCACATAAAATTGTGCGTGGACTCCTCCTTCACATCACACCAAGTGGAGAAAAATGGAGAAAACTACAGACGATTATGCGAAAAATGCCAGTGAGCAGCATGGGTGGACATATTCTGATATTTTATAACATGACAACGATTTTAATAAATGAAAATCTCTCTTTGCCTGAGCATTTCCTTACTCCAATCGGAAAACTCAGACCATGCATGCGGTGAGTTGCTTTTTGTATTGTGTTGCTGGCTTTCGCCGTGTGTCTACCATCTTCACACAACTCACCACAACCCTATCATCAAGCAACACACCCTATCATCAAGCAACACACCCTATCATCAAGCAACACACCCTATCATCAAGCAACACACACTATCATCAAGGAATGCAACCAATTGCCGAGGTGACTCTCCCGTGTGTGCGATGCGTCCAAATGTCACGAATTGTTTTCGGGCGCACGCCATACTCGCTAGCCAGGCGCGCAGCCATTCCACGACTCTCACGTTTGTGCTCATAGATGTGGACAACCTGCTCGGTCGTCAACTTCATATTGGCGTGTTGAAAACGACCACTATCATTCACACCATGCTGATCGATCTGCCCGGATTTTTTCTGTGCTTGAAAGAGTTTGTCAACCGTCGAAAAACTTGTTGTGATAACACTGCAAGTGGTAGTCTGAAGCCGCGAAGTCGTTGTCTTTTTCTTCATGGAAGAACCAACCCCGTGTGCTAACGACTGTGTGGCCAAGAAGGCTACGACCGCATCTTCTTCGGGTAAAATAACAGTCGTTTTGCCTGCGCCCGCCGCATTTGTCTGCGTAAACCAGCACGAGTTAGTGTTAGGGTACAGCGTCATATACTTGTTTGCCACACACACGCTTGCAAAATACTCTGCAATAAAAAAGCGAAAAGCACGAATGCAGTTTTTTTGAGGCCTGCCCTCGGATGGCTTTGCTTTCTCAATCGCTTGTCTGCACAAAATTAGTGGCTAGCATAAACAACCCACCGTGGAGGACGAATCGGGTGGCGCCAGCCAGAAGAGATCTTCTTGGTATGCCATTTTCCTTGAAGAATATTTCAGCACAGGAACGCACAGATTTTGTGGGATGTAAACGTTGGCATGTGCAGCCGTAGCAGTGACCGCCGGAAAGCCAAGCTCGACGAGCCTCTTGTCAAAACGACGCTGATCGGCCACATCTTCGATCTGCATATAAAGTGTCTCCAATTCCGAGGACGACATGCTATGCTTGTTGAGCTGATAGCTGTGTAGCGCATCGAGAATGGGTGAATGTCCATTGTTCAGCAAGCAGGAGACATAAGTTGAATCCATGCTTGTGTATTCGGGGTAACGCTCGTGAGGATTCCAGGTGATCAAATAAGCTTTCAAGGTGAACAAATTTATTCATAGAAGCAGATATTTCGATGGTACTTGTATGTTGGAAAAAAATCTCAAATACTTGTTAGTAGTACAGACTGAATTTAAAAATGACTTCCAAACGTACGAACACCCTCTAGATTTCGATTTTCGACACGTTAGACTGAAAGAAACAAAAAACCTCTATGGTCCGTTTTCGCAGCAAAAAAAACTTTTTGAGTTGCACTACTTTTCGGTTTCAGTAATCGGGAACGGTCCATACAGGTACATGGCCAAGGCGTTCACCGGACCACGCTGCTGAATCTCCAGAGATAGCCTGGGCATTATGCTGTCAAAATTGACAATGTGGAATTCTTTGCGGTTTCGTGCATATTGGGCACTGTTGCCGGTTTGACACTCTCTTATATCCTGCGTACTTACTTCCAGAGCAACCATGGCAAATGTATTGCAGATGCCCGGATTTGGTGCGGCTGCCATGGCATCAACAATGTGGGAAAAAGCTTTGAATACCTGTGGTGACGAAAGCTGGCATGTATTGTTCGCCATCTCCATGCTAAACTTATCGGTGTACAGTGTAAGCACTGCATCAGTATTGCCAGTTATTTTGCATTCGTGTTCATGCTGATTTCTGTCAGATATATAGTCCATAAGTTCGTCCTCGTGCTCATGGCGTATGCCGAACAGAAAGTTGTACTCTTCCGAGCGCACCCGCTGACATAACTCAATTTTGACTATCTTCAGGCTGGTTTTGAGCCGAACCTGACACATTATATCAATGATACAAGGAGTGGAATTTTCTTGACTGTCATCATGCACATACACATCAGGGAACATGCGCAATAGCATGTTTCTAATTTCCGTATTGGCCAGACATGTAACATGTATATTATCCCAAGTGATTTGATGTGGTGTCGTCAGACTGATTGTACGAGTGGCATCACTTTGGGACGCCATCTTCTGTGGGCTCTCGGTTTGCATTACAACCGTATGTACACGTGTCGCCCAGGTTAGGTTACAGTGTTGATATACCCCGAGCCCCTCACTATTTCACTACGAATTGGCGCACATGTACTATTTTTGGTATTTTTTTTTTACAATTTTCTGTCTCCGTAAGGACGACCCCGACATGCAGCATAAAGGAACCGGGAAACCGAAAAATGGAAAAAAGATAAAAGACATCACAGCACACACGTGGTGGCAGCGTGAAGACGGGTGTGTACACTCTGTTCCATTCCTTTGCCGTACAAAAAAATGCTTGTAAAAAATGCGGTGGGTGCTGTTACGCGGCGTCAGATCGATGATTGGTGGATGCGATGGCACCTTACTTTCCTGTTTCCACCCATGTACAGAGGACATGTACATGTTTGGAAAAGCATTAATAGTGAATGTGTGGGGTGCATCGCATGCGGCGTGGTGCATCTGTGCAGCTCATCTAATAACATTGTGCCATGCGCCATGGAACAACAGGATGACACAAGTCTCGTGTGTACTTACACTGGGATAGTTGCCACTAATACATCCTTTTTCGACCCTGAAACCTCCATTGCCGATTATAATGCGGGATACTTCACAATGCAGATGGACACGCATGCACACAAACACAAAAATCCATCACTGCAGCATAAAATCGAAGTGCTCGACAACATTACAACAAATGTCATCCACCTGCTTTTTTTTTCAAAACAGGCACGCTGCGCCCGGGATACCGAGAAAATTCGCTTCAATCGGAAGATTGCCAGTGTCTTCACCGCACACGTTTCGCGTTCTAAAAACTCGTTTGCTCAGTGCAACATTGTGAGTGGAATGGAGGCGTGCATGTTCAGTATTGCTTCGTATCGCCGTCCTGTTGATGATGCCGACATACCCCCACCAAGACACTTTCTGAAATTACAGCGCATCATTGTGTCTTTGCTCAGCTCCATTCAGCTGCCCCGGCAATTTATTTTTAACGAACAAAACGAAAAAATGAAGAATTTGGTGATTTCTCTCGTGTACATTTCAAGTGACGGAATCAGCTACGACGGTCATGTTTACATGCCCAAAATTTCCGGTCTCAAACAGATTCTTCCACTCGAGCTGGTGCTGTCAAAATGCTTTGGAATTCAACCCAAAATTGTCACGGACGGCGAAAACATAATTAAAATGAGCATAAAAACTACCAAAGAAAACACTCTACATTGTTACAATGGTGAAGAAAATACTTGCACTCTTCAGACACTGTCTGCCGTTTGTGCCGACAGGAAGCATCACACCACACACAGTACACGACTTGCCCATAATATTGCTGCAAACTGTAATTTCACCAGCACAAAAATATGTACGTGTATGGAGAGTCCCGATAGCAGTGACGAGTGCATTATTTCACCCGTTCTTGTCTTGCCGCCGACCAAGTCTACCACACCACCAGTATCCTGCGTCGTACGCAAGCGAAAGTAGTTTTCATTGCTATTTGTGAAAATTGACCCAATTCATAGCACATTGTTGATTTTTTATTGATTAAATAAACTCAGTCTCTGACCGCACGTGCCTCTCCTTGCTGAAAACAGCATGTACTTCGCAAATCCTCAGGGCCCGGGACCTTTTCGTGACACGGCACTTTTCCCGATATTTCGCTTGTAGAGATCACGTGGTAGTCGCGGTCGCGCCAAATTGAAAGGCAATGGTACTTTGCCGATTTGACGTTTGGCCGTTACTGCTGGATTCGGTCCCTGTGACGGCATGTGTTTCCTCTAACGCCAAGCGTGTTCAAAGGACCTCTTACGTTTATATACCAATGCATATCAACATATGCATTTCATACAGGAAAACAAACAATCTTTAATAGACACCATCACAGATCAAAATCTGACCGTTCTGAATACTTCCTTGTTTGGTGGCATGCTCAAGGAGACAGCATGTTTTCCTGTCTGAGCGGCCGCAAAAATCAATTCGTTTTGAATGTGTTTTCGGCGAATGTAAACCATGGTCAACAGGATAATAGCACTGTTCAGAACCCCATACAGAATAATGATGATATCCTGACTCAATATTCCATACAGTACTAGGCATAAATCACTGAAAATAGAGAAAAAAAATGAAACAGGAACGTGAAATACCGCCCCTTCGTTAGATTGTAGATACGACGGATACATCTCCTTGGTCTGCATGATATTGCCAATAATGGTGAAAATCATTCCTACCAGACCTAGCACTGCTATAAAGGGATACACATGTGGTGCGATTTCGTGTTTCTCGGTTGGTTTTGCGTGTAGATGGTTATGAAACCCCATGTTCAAAGCCACGCCTCGTGCACCTGTGATTGCAGTTGAAGCGTACAAAGTCTATAAAACTGTGACAGAACTGTAATTGTGTATGGTAGTGTTTTATATATATGTTCGAGAAACACACACTTTACACTTTGGCGTAATCCAGACTAGTGCACATTTTGTTGTGAAACGCAGTCCTCATACGTGTAAATACCCATGGGTCTGTTATTGTGGCATGTTTACTGATACTTTCGTCTGGTTCGCATACGCGATACACGGCAGCCTGTTGTCGCCAATCCAATGTGGCAAACATGACATCGGGAGTCGTATCAGCACGCACATACTCGGAAATCGCATTCGATATATGGAAGTTGAGCGAATTTGCTCCGTTTGCAGCCAATACCGAAAAATGAATGTCTTCCAGAAAGACCATTGAGAGATCAATGAAACGTAGAAATCGGTGTGTATGATTGAAATGTAGAACATTGCTGCCAGCAACAAACATTTGTACGCAATCTTGATTGAAACTCTGACTTTTGCACATCGATGCAGACAACATGGTGCCACGGAAAGATATTTCTGTCCAGAGATGGAATTCTTCGCCAAGCGCTGGAGCATTAAACTGTAGGGTCGTTGACTTGGTGCCAGTCGCATTATGCGACAATAACAATATTTTCTGTGGAGAAGTAAATTGAAAGTCTCGCACAGATTGAATGTTTGTCTCATGTTGGAGACGCTGTATATCGAGAGAGGAGTATATTTGTAACATTACTTGTACACGGTTGGTGAATTCTTTCTGCTTTGCTGCAGTCCAATGACTGACGTAATTCTGAGTGTCAGATCTACTCACAGGATTTATAGTAATACTGACATTCATCATGTCGGTGAGGATTCGGAAGAACAGATCTTGGAAGCTGACATGGATAGGTGTGCCTTGTTGCCTCATTACCCTGAAGCTCTCAACCACGGCGGGAGGGTTGAGAGAAATGAGTGAGTACCGTTGAAAATTAGTTGCAAACGAATTCAATCGATCCAGAAAATCACTGTTGTCTCCTCCCACAATGTCTTGTTTTCGGATTTCACGGTTCCATTGTGCCATTGTGACAAACATGAGGAGAACCCCATCGGCCCACTTTGTTGTATCGTCCTGAGAGGTGGTAGGTGCAATGTACGCGAATTGAGGATCCCCATTGTATAGACGAGTAGGATCGGAATATGTGCCCGATCGAACCGTCTTGACACAGTGTTTTAATATACACGTGGCGGCATGTCCAACAATCTTGGCGTCATATTCGTACAAAGTGCAAGGTGAACACGTCCGTTCCATGTGTATGGCTTCGCGCGTCGTAGTACAGGATGCACATGACTCACATCGGAAATCTCCAGTATTTTGCATCTGCACCAGGTGCTGTCCAGCAGAACAGAAGGCACAGTCCTGGAGGCTGATCGAACCTGGATGGCGTGTAATTGTGTTTCCAGGACACACTCTACAGAAAAGCTCTTGTGCTGTATCTTTGTACGTGCCAAAGGGACACGGTTCACACACAGTCTGTGTCGATGACAACAGGGTGCGCTGATATCCTGGTACACACTCATAATCAGCCCGTGCTTCATTCCACTGCGCGTGTTCAATGTGTTTTGCAGCGTCACAGGAACGATTCAAAACGTTTCGATTAATATGCTTATTTAATGGACATTCTTGACAAGAACGGGTGTGACCATTGAGGTAAGAGCGAGGATTGCCACGAGGTTGTGAGCACGTGTCTTGTGTCAGATTCGATAAGTCTGGACGAAATAGACCGCATCCACATCCGTCACACAACTGAGTCTTGTGGACATCAAAGTTGTTTTTGCAAATTTGGTTGAAATTTGAAGAGTATGACTGTGGATATTGTAAAGCTTGCATTTCGGTCTGGATGTCTTCACAATAGTGACGATCTATGACGTTACAAGGTTTGCATACTGGCAGAGAAATAGTGCGATCAAGATATTGCCCAGGATTACATCGTCGGCAAGACGAGGCGTTCCCCCAATATTCGTACCACGGACACGGCCGACACCGCGCACTTCCATATGCAACAGCAACTCCCGATGTGTACAAGGTTGTTGATACGGCAAGACATGTGATGCACGCACTCGTGCCAGCAACACTTACATAGGTCCCAGGACTACACTGCGTGCACACGCTGGAACTTACGCGAGCAGATCCCGTATCGCACAAACGACAAACGGACGCCCCCGCCTCAGCAACATAGTATGCTCCTGTGCACGTCGTACACGTTGACATCGAGCTTTGGGCGGAAACGCTACCCGCCGGACATGGAGTGCAGGCACGTGCTCCGACAGCAGCTGAAATTTTTCCTGCTGCACAGGGAGTACAAGTACTCTGCGCAGGAAAAGCTTGAAATGTACCTGCATTACAGTTGGCACAATTTGCAGCTCCTGCAGACGATCTTGTGCCAGGTAAACACTCAGTATTACAATGTATCGAGCCCGTCGTTGGCTGGGCATAGCCAGCAGAACATTGCGTGCATATGCTAGCAGCGGCACTTACACTGAATGTTCCTGTTAAGCAATCTGAACAGGTGTTGCTCGTAGCCGCCACCTGCGCAGAAAATTGTCCTGCATTGCACGACATACACGTACCTGCACTCTCCGCTCCAGTATTGGATGAATATTTTCCAGCTACACAACTGGAACACTCCGCAGTACCCAAAACCTTGAATTTCCCTGCTGGACATGCTGTGCACGTGCCATCGGTTAAAGAAGTTCTAAATTTCCCCGCCCCGCAAAGTTGGCATTGGGTTCCAACTTTCACTGTGCCCACAGCGTGTGGATGCGCACCACATCGTGTGCAAGTAGTTCCTCCATTATGTAGAACGTAATCTGCCATACATCTGCAATCTGTGATACTTGTAGACCCTTCTGGCGAAGTGGTCAGGGATGGGCAACTTGTGCATGTTGAAGCACTTTGGCCATTTCCATTACAAGGTATCCTATACTGTCCGACGGGACATGTGATAGTATTAGTACATGCTGAACATTGTACGTCTGCTGTTTGTGTTCCAGTGCACGCTGGCCTGAAAGAACCAACACCGCAATTCTGAGTGGTGGTACACGTTTGGCACGTGTGTGCTTGCTCTGGAACAACGCATTGTTTCCAGTATTGCCCACTGCCACACGTTACACTTGTGCATGCGGTGCAACTGCTTGTGTCGGACAACGTATTTGCAGTGCAACGAGTAAGATAAAATCCAGGATTACACGAAGTATGAACGCAATTGGTACAAGTATTATCACCTACTGTCATTCGGTTGGGGTTGCACAAAACTAGGTACTTGTCGTCGCCACAAGTGATGGGGTTACAAGATTCACAAACGCTATCATCATAGTTCAAGGTCCGATCGCATGGTCTGAGCCAATTGCCGGCTGTGCACTGAATATTAGGTGAATTTGTTTTACACCTAGTGCAAGTATTTGTAGTTCCGGATGTACATGGCAATCGACGATTATTATCAGGACATACAGCCGGATTATTTGTACAATCTGTACATCTTGAATCAGCAGTGCTCCCGGCAGGGCACGTTGTTCTGTATTTCCCGCTACCGCAATCGTCTCTTGTATTACATGCGTCACAGGCCCTGAAATCTTTCTCACAAAACACATGAAGCTGATCACCGCATTTTCTGTCCCTCCACCTTCCGTCTTCATTCATGGCAAAACAATGCTCGCCGTCAATATGGCACGGATTTTTGGGTTCGTCTCTCGACCATGGGTTCGTGCCAGAAGTATAATCTTTAGCAAAGTGCGTCCACACCCATGGTTTAGTCTTCAT